>Ga0160427_10000034_pt1 | contig 145622 bp, 129 predicted proteins | sample SolpanmetagenomL_FD_108194 | JGI IMG/M metagenome (GOLD analysis project Ga0160427, IMG submission 108194) | Solar panel surface microbial communities from Lawrence Berkeley National Laboratory, California, USA - L | ecosystem: Engineered > Built environment > Solar panel > Unclassified ...
AGCTACTCTTAGTTAGCCGATAGCCGAAACTCGGCGGGGGTGAGGCCGGTCTTGCGCTTGAAGAGGCGGCTGAAATACTGCGGGTACTCGAAGCCCAGTTGAAAAGCCGTTTCGTTGATGCTGAGCGAGGTGCCCAGCAGCAGGCCCTTGGCTTTGTCGATAAGCGCCTGGTGCAGATGCTGTTGGGTGTTCTGGCCGGTGAGGGCCCGCAGCATGTCGGAGAGGTAGGCTGGCGACACGTGCAGGGCATCGGCGAAGTGCTGCACGGTGGGCAGGGGCTGCTCGGTGGGGTGGGCCAGGTAGGCAGCCAGCAGCGCCTCGAAGCGGCTCAGCAGGTCGTGGGTGCCCACCCGGCGGGTCTGGAACTGGCGGTGGTAGTAGCGGTTGGCGTAGCTAAGCAGCAGGTCGAGCTGCGCCACCAGCACATCTTGGCTGAAGGCGTCGGCGGGCTGTTCGCTTTCGCGGCGCAGGCTGGCGGCCAGCTCGTTCAGCACGTCTTCCTCGCGGGCCGCCAGGTGCAGCGCCTCGTGCACCTGGTACGAAAAGAACTGGTAGCCCAGGATTTTCTGCCCTAGGGGGTAGCGGGCCAGCAAGTCGGGGTGGAACACCAGCAGCCAGCCGCTTAGCTCCGAGGTATCGACCTGCCCCTCGCCGCCGCAAAACTGGCCCGGCGCGTAAAACGCCAGCACGCCCTCGTCGAAATCGTAGGCCCCTTGCCCGTAGCGCAGCCGGCCCTTCAGGTTGCGCTTGAGGGCCACCAGATACAGCTGCCGCAGGGCCGGCCCCGGCGGCGTGGCTGGGGGCTGGTGCCCTTGCAAGTCCACTACCGTCAGCAATGGGTGGGTAGGGGCCGGCAACCCGAAGTGCTGGGTAAAAGCCGACACGGAATCGAGCGTAGTAAAGCTTTGGGCAGTTTGTTTCATAGTCGGCTGCGGTGAAGGGAAATTAGTTGCTTAGCCAGAGTATTAGGAGCTGTTCACATTTGGAAAAAATGTAAAAAAGAATGTCATGCTGAGCTTGCCGAAGCATCTCTCCCGAACAACGGTCATAAAGGCGTGGCAGAGATGCTTCGGCAAGCTCAGCATGACGGTCTTTCTTGCGACTGTGTACACATACCCTAGAAAGCTCGGGCTGCGGTGCTGGTCGAAGCATGTCTACTGCCTAACGCTAGGCGAACAGGCAGCGCAGGAATGCTTCGACCAGCACCGCAGCCCGAGCTTTTATAGGGCAGAGCAATTCCTCGGCACGTAAACAAGGGCTGCCCAGGCTAGGTTACGGCCCTAGGCCCTGCCTACGTCAGCCAGCTCGTGCAAGTCCCGCTCGGTGAGGCGCAGGTCGGCGGCGCGCATGTTTTCTTCGAGGTGCCCGATGCTGGACGTGCCCGGAATAAGCAGAATATTAGGCGCGTGGTGCAGCAGCCAGGCTAGCGCTACCTGCCGGATGCCGGCCCCGTGCCGCTCGGCTACGCGCGCTACTGCCTGCTGGTCAAGCTCCTGGCCGCCGCCAATCGGGAACCACGGAATAAAGGCAATGCCCTGCTCGCGGCAGTACTCCAGCACCGGCTCGGCCTCGCGCTCAAACAGGCTGTAGCGGTTTTGCACCGAGGCCACCGTAAAGTGTTGCTGCGCCAGCTTGATATCTTCTACCGACACCTCCGACAAGCCCAGGTGCCGCACCAAGCCCCGGCGTTGCGTATCGGCCAGGAAGGCAAAGGTCTTTTCGGCTGGCAGGCGCTCGTCGATGCGGTGCAGCTGGTACAAGTCGATGCGCTCGAGGTGCAGGCGGCGCAGGCTGCCCGCCAGCGCGTCGTGCAGGTGCTGGGGGGTGGCGTCGTTCAAAAAGTCAGCCCAGGGGCCGAAGCGCACCAGCCCGCCCTTGGTGCCCACCACCACGCCCGCCGGGTAGGGGGCTAGGGCCTCAGCAATCAGCTCCTCCGACACAAAGGGCCCGTACATGTCGGCCGTATCAATAAAATTGACGCCCAGCTCGACGGCCCGGCGCAGCAGCGCCAGCATGGCCGGCCGGTCGGTGGGCTCGCCCCAAATGTGCGGGCCGGTAATGCGCATCGCCCCAAAACCCAGGCGGTTAATCTCCAGGTCGCCACCCAGTTGGAAGGTGGGCGCGTAGCTCGCGGAAGTAGTCATGAATAAAGAAAGAGAAAGGTGAAGCCGCTTCCGACAGCCCCATAGATTGCTATCCGAAGCGCATTACAAAGGTCTGGGCGCCCCGTAGCGGCCAGCCTACACAAACTCCGGTTTGTGCAATACAAAACGCAGGCTGCTTGGTGTATCCGGGGTGCGCTGGCTGCCGTACGTTGTCGCTATATGCATGCACAACCTCTACGCTGGGGCCTGGGGGTGCCGCGCCCCGCCAGCCTGCTGCTGGTGGCCGGCACCCTGCTGGCCCGCCCCGCCTTTGCCCAGCAGCCCACCCCGCGGCCCGACTCGCTGCGCCGGCCGGCCGCAATTTCTTCGTTTGGCCCCGCCGATACCACCCGCCGCAAGTATGCCACGGTGCCCGGTGCGCCCAAGGCGCCCTGGTACAAGAGCAAAGTAGTGCGCGCCGTTGCCGTGCCGGCCGTGCTCATTGGCTACGGCATCAGCGTGTGGGACAATCGCGGCTTGTATTCGTCGTACCAGGCCCGCACCGACATCCAACGCAACTTCCCCAATTTTAACAGTCACCTCGACGACTACGGGCAATACCTGCCCTACGCCGGCCTAGGGGCCCTGCTGGCCTTCGGGGTCGAGAGCCGCAACGACCGGGTGAACCTGGCGCTCATCATCGTCAAGTCGGAGGTCATCATGCTCGCCGCCGTGGACATCACCAAGCGCGCCACCCACCATCTGCGGCCCGATGGCTCCGACTACCGCTCGTTTCCGTCGGGGCATACGGCGCAGGCGTTTTTGGCAGCCAGCATCGTGCACACCGAACTGCGCGACAAAAGCCAGTGGTACGGCGTGGGGGCCTATGCCGTCGCTACCACCGTAGGCGCCTTTCGCATGCTTAACAACAAGCATTGGCAGAGCGACGTGCTGGCCGGCGCGGGCTACGGCATCCTTTCGGCGCACGTGGCCTACCTCACTCACCGCCACCGCTGGGGCCGCCACCCCGCCGACCGCACCGGGGTAGGGGCGGTACTGCCTCCCAAGCCCGAGTGGAACTGGTCGCCCACCCTGCTACCTGGCGGTGCCCTAGGGGTGCAGGTAAGCTGGCAGGCTAGGTAGCACAACTGCACTTGTCTGCGAAAGCAGCTCAAGCCTCTGCCCGCCGGCAAGTCAGCGCCGCGCAGCTTACTGCTGAGCGAACAGACCTGTTAGCTGCCTGCCGTTGCTAGCAAATACTCAGGTGTCAAGTCGTAAAAAGCTATGTTGCCGCGCCCAGCACCTGGATAAGCTAGGGCTGCCAGGTGGTCGTCGGCCACTGCGAAGCTGGCGATATGCCAAGCCTGAGCAGTGGGGCTAGGGTGCGAGCCGTCGAGGACCGGCAGGGTGGGCAAGGTATCGTCGAGGCCCTGCCCCGTAGCTTTCACCAAGGCCTCCTTGCGCGTCCAGAGTTGGTAGAACTGCTGCCGCGCCTCGGGCGTCTGCACAATAACCGCCTGCTCGGCAGCGCTGAAGCTCGCGGATAGAATATCGGCGAAAGGGAAGGCTGGGTCAACGTATTCTACATCAACGCCCAGTGAATTGGCTGCCAGCGCCAGGAGCACCCACTCGCGGGTGTGAGCTAGGCTGAACTGCAGCGTCGGGTCGTCGGCCAGAAACGGCTTTTTGTGCGGGCCCACCCCTAGGCGGATTGCCGCCGAGGGTATCCCCAGCCAGCGGCTGAGTACCCCGCGCAGTGCCATCCGCGCTACCATAAACCGGAGCCGGTCGGCGGTGTGTAGGTAGCGGCCAGCGCGCAGCAACTCCTCGGGCGGCAGTAGTTGCGGAGCCGTTGCGGCCAGCGCCTCGAAGGCAGCTACTCGCACGCGCAGCACCAGCAACTGGCCAGCGGCCGGCCGGTGCAATTGGCCGGCCGGCCGCCAGGTCACAGTGGGTAGAGTAGTGGCAGTAATGAGCACGAAAACAGTCCTAAAGCAAAATATCCAACAAACGACGCGCCGGGCAAAGCTAAAGCGCTACCATCCAGCACGTCGTTCGGTGCTGTGGGTGGTAGCGCTTGCTTTGGGTGCACGGGTGCTAGCTGGCAGCCGGGGCCGTGCACGCATCGAGCGCCTGCTGCATGGCCTGGGCGCAGGCCGGAGCATGAGGGGCGTCGAAGATGGAGAAGTGGTTGCCGGGGATATCGCGCACCGTCACGCCGCGCTGGGCAAACTCACGCCAGCCTAGGTGCTCGAAGTCATCGACGTAATAAGCCTTTTCGGTGTTGCGGAACAGGTGGATGTGCAGCGGCTGCGGCGTGAGCAAGTACGCCTCCTGGGCCGACTCGTACACGGCACCCACTGTGCGCGAGTGGCCGTGGCGCTCCTCGTAGCGGGCTACGCGCTCGGCTTTGCTGTAGCGCACGTGCTCCAGCAGCTTCCGTAGCAGGGTGGGGTTGTAGTAGCGCAGCACCAAGCTAGGCTGGCGGAGCAATAGCCATCCCTTAAAAGCCAGACTTTTAAGTTGAAAGGCATTGTTGCGCCAGGCATTCACCAGGGGCGAGTTGTGCTGAGTAGTTTGGTAGGCGTAGGTGTCTAGCATACCCAGGAAACTGATTTCGCGGCCGGCGGCCAGCAACTGCTTAGCCATTTCGTACGCAATGATGCCACCGTAAGAGTAGCCAGCCAGCGCTATGGGTCCGCTGGGGCGGTGCGCCACCACGGCTGCCACGTAGTGCGCCGCCATCTCCTCAATAGTCGTCAGCGGGGCTTCTACGCCGTCCAGGCCTTTGGCTTGCAAACCGTACACGGGCTGGTCGGGGTGCATATGGCCGGGCAGCGCATTAAAAATGAGTACGTTGAGACCCGCGCCGTGCACGATGTAAAGTGGCGGTCGGCTACCCGCGGGCTTTATCGGTACCAGCGAGCTGAAGCCCTGCGTGGGTTGGTCGTCTGCTAGCATGGCGGCTAGCTTTTCCACGGTCGGGCACTCCAGTAGGGCGGCCAGGGGCAGGCGGCGGCCGGTAGCGCGCTCCAGCTGCAGCATTACCCGCACGGCTATCAGCGAGTGCCCGCCAATAGAGAAAAAGTCGTCGTTGACGCCCACTGGCTCGGTGCTGCCCAGGCACTCCTGCCAGATAGTTGTTACCAGCTGCTCGGCAGCCGTGCGCGGGGCCACGTGCGCGGGCACCCCTAGGGCTTCCAAGCTGGCCACCGGGCTGTAACCAGCAGCTTCCACCGGTTCTGCCGTCTTCGTCGGCGCGGTAGCTGCCGGTAGCGAGGCCGTCGCAGTTCCTAAGGCGGCGCGGTCGGTTTTGCCGTTGAGTGTGCGGGGCAGGGCGGCTAGGTACTGATAATCGGTGGGCACCATGTAGGCGGGCAGGTGGCGCAGCAGCTCGGTGCGCCAGCGGGCGGCGCGGGCGGGCGCGGCTTCGGTGGGCGCATCGGGGGTTAGCACTACGTGGGCCACCAGGCGCTCGTGGCCGGGGCGCGGCGCCTGCACCGTCACCACGGCTTCGCGCACCTCGGGCAGTTGCAGCAGGGCGTGCTCAATCTCGCCGGGCTCGATGCGGTGGCCACGCAGCTTCACCTGCTGGTCGAGGCGGCCCAGGCACTGCAGCTCGCCGCTGGGCAGCAGCTGCCCCAGGTCGCCAGTACGGTAGAGCCAGGCGCCGGGCTGAGGGGCGAAATGGTTGGCCACGAACCGCTCGGCGGTAAGGGCGGGGCGGTTCAGGTAGCCTAGGGCCACGCCGTCGCCAGCTATGCACAGCTCGCCCGTTTGGCCGGGCCCTAGGGCCTGCCCGCGCTCGTCGAGCACGTACACCTGGGTGTTGGCAATGGGCCGGCCGATGGTGATGGCCTCGCCCGATTGCACCCGGCTCAGGGTCGACCAGATGGTGGTTTCGGTGGGGCCGTACATGTTCCAGACTGATTGGCAGCGGGCCAGCAGTTGCGCGGCCAAGTCGGGCGGCAGGGCTTCCCCGCCGCTGAGGGCTTTCAGCGGTAGCGGTTCGTACCAACCGGCTTCGAGTAGCATACGCCAGCTGGTGGGCGTGGCCTGCAGCATCGTAATGCGCTCTTGCCGTAGCAGTTGCAGCAGCAGGCGGCCGTCGCGGGCGGCCTCGGTGGGCGCAAGCACCACCGTAGCCCCGCTTAGCAGCGGCAGGAATAGCTCCAGCCCGGCAATGTCGAACGAGATGGTGGTGGTGGCCAGCAGCCGGTCGGTAGCGGACAGGCCGGGCGCCTGCTGCATGCTGTGCAGGAAGTTCACCACGTTGCGGTGGCTCACCACCACGCCCTTAGGCTGGCCCGTCGAGCCCGACGTGTACAGCACGTACAGCGGGCTAGTGCTGAGCAGCTCCAGCGCGGGCGCCGTGCTGGGCAGGTTGGCGGCAGCTGGCCGGGCCTCGCTCATCGACAGCACCGGCGTGGCCACTGCCACCGGCAGCGGAACCGACGCCAATACCAACTGGGCCTGCGCGTCGCTGAGCATAAAAGTCAGGCGTTCGGCGGGGTAGCTGGGGTCGAGGGGTAAATAGGGGGCGCCGCACCGGATGCAAGCTAGCAGGGCGACTAGCAGGTCGGGGGTGCGGGCCAGAGCCAGGCCTACCACATGGCCGGGCTGCACGCCTTGCTGGCGCAGGTAGTGGGCCAGGCGGTTGGCTTGCTGGTCTAGCTCGCGGTAGCTCAGCACGGTGCTGCCCTGCTCCACGGCCGGGGCCTGGGGCGTGGCGGCGGCCTGCGCGGCCAGCAGCTGCCCGAGGGTAGCGGTGGCCGGGTAAGGCTGGCTGGTCGCGTTCAGTGCATGATAGACTGGGTTGGGGGCCGCGGGAGCGGCCGTCAGGTCGCGCAACGGAGCTTGCGGCTGCTCGATGAGGCGGCGCAGCAACTCGCTGAACGCCGTCATGAACCGAGCGATGGTGGCCGCGCCAAACAGGTCGGTATTGTACGACCACTCCAGGGTAAGGGCCTGCTCGGTGCCGCTGGCGTTCACGAACAGCTCGAATGCCTCGAACGCCCTAGGGTTGCTGTGCAGCTCGAAGCGCAAGTCCTCGAATGCTACCCCATCGGCCAGCCCGAGGTCGAGGTTGAACACCACCGGCACCAGCGGCACGCGGCCGGCTTCGCGGCGCAGGCGCAGCTGCTTTAGTAAGGTGCCGAAGGTAAAGCGCTGATGCTCATAGGCGTCGAGCAAAACGCTTTTGCGCTGCTTGAGGTAGGCCGCGAAAGACTGCGCAGGGTCGAGCTGGGTGCGTAGCGGCAGCAGGTTGACGCAGTGGCCTACCAGGCGTGGCAGTTGCTGCGCGGCCTGTCCGGCGGCCGGCAGCCCCACCACTAGGTCGGTTTGCCCAGTAAGCTGGTGCAGCAGCACTTCGAAAGCGGCCAGCAGCGTGGTAGCGAAGGTGCAGCCGGCCCGCTGGCCCACCTGCTTGAGCCCAGCCCCTAGGGCCGGGGGTAGTACCGCATCGAAGCGAGCCGCGCGGTAGCTGCGTCGAGCGGGCCGCGCGCCGTCGGTGGGTAGGCGCAGCACGGGCACCTCGCCCGCGAACTGCCGCAGCCAGAACGCCTCTACCTCTTTGTAAGAAGCCTCGCGGCTGAACGTTAAAGCTTTATCGGCATACTCGCCGAAGGGCACGGCCGCGGGCAGCTGGGCCGCCGCGCCACGCCGGGCTGCCGAGTACAGCGCGCCCAGTTCTTGCAGCAGGATGCCGATTGACCAGCCGTCGCACACAAGGTGGTGGGTCGTCAGCACGAGGTGGTGCTCATCGGGACCCAATTGCAGCAGGCCCGCCCGCAGCAGTGGCCCGCGCAGCAGGTCAAAGGGCTGCTCGGCTTGCTGCCGTAGGTAAGCAGCCGCCCGCCCGGCCGGGTCGGGGCTGGCAGTATAGTCCTGGTACGTTAGCCCCAGGGCCATTTCCTCCACCACGTAGCCGCAGCGGCCATCGGCCCCGAAGGCCAGGCGCAGGGCCTCGTGGCGGCGCGGCAGCGCGGCCAGGGCCTGTTCCAGCGCCGGGCGGTGCAGCGGCCCCAGCAGGCGCACCGTTACCGATTCGTTGTAGGCGCGGTTGGCATCGTCGCCGCCTAGCTGGCAGGCCGCCCAAATCTCGGCCTGGGCCTCGGTGAGGGGCACCAGGTGCGAGATAGCCGGGCCGGCAAAGGGGTCAAACGTGCGCGGAACCATCGCGAGAGTAGGCGGGAGCAGGGGATGCATGGCAGTCATATCCCTAGGCCACTGGTAGTTGTACGTAGTGCTGGGACTGCTCGCGGTCGGCCACAAACCAGGCGGGGTTGCCCTGGGCATCGCGCCCCAGCCGCGCCCCCGGCACCGGCGGCCGGTTGAGGGCGGCGCGACTGCCCGCCACCTCGGCCAGCTCGGGCACCTTGGCGGACCCTAGGGCAGTACTGACGGGCGGAGCGGTAGTAGTGCCCGGCGTCCAGAAGCCCGCGGCGGCCAGTTCGGCGGCGCTGTCGAGCACAGCGGTGGCTACTTGCGCTAGCTCGGCTTCGGTGTGGGCTTCGGTGAGGAAGCACGGGAAGCCATCCCAGACGTGGATGCCGCGCTCGCGCAGCAGCGTAAATAACAGCTCGCCATAAGGAAGCTCGGGCACAAACTTCATCCGCCAGAGCGAACCATAGTGCGTGACTTGCAGCGGGTAGCCCCGACGCTGAAACTCCCCGTTCAGCTTATCGGCGAGCTGGGTAGTTAGCGAATTGAGGCGCTGCTGCAGGGCTGGGCCGGCCGCCTGCAGGTGCAGCAGGGCGGCGCGGGTGGCGGCCAGGGCCAGCGGGTGCCGCACGAAGGTGCCGGCGAAATACGTCACGCCCACCTCGGGCACCGAGGCGTCGCCGTATTGCCAGTGCCCGCCGTCGAGCGCATCCATGAAGGCGCTTTTACCCGCGATGATGCCCATCGAGAGGCCCCCGCCGGCCACCTTGCCGTAGGTGGCCAAGTCGGCCCGGATGTTCCACAGGGCCTGCATGCCGCCGAGGTGCATCCGGAAGCCGGTAATTACCTCGTCGAAGATGAGCGCCGTACCAGCGGCGGTGGTAATCTCGCGCAGCTCGCGCACAAACTCCATGGGCTGAAAGTCGGGGCGGCGGCTCTGTACTGGCTCCACTAGCACGGCCGCCAGTTCGTGCGCCCGCTCCCGGATAATACGCAGGCTTTCAGGCGTTCCGTAGTCGAGGATGAGCATGTTCTGCACGGCTTCGGGCAAGATACCCGAGGCGGCCGGGAAGGTTTTGCCCTTGCGCGTGCCCCGCACCAGCACCTCGTCCACAATGCCGTGGTACGAGCCGGTGAAGGCCACGATGAGCGAGCGGCCCGTAACCGTGCGGGCCACCCGCATGGCGCCCAGCACCGCCTCCGAGCCGGTGTTGCAGAGAGCTACGCGCTCGTGCCCGGTTAGCTGGCACAGCAGCTCGCTCACCTCGCCGGCCAGCTCGTGCTGCGGCCCCACCTCGAAGCCGCGCTCCACCTGGGCGTGCAGGGCCTCTTTTATAAAGTCGGGCTGGTAGCCGAACATGGTCGAGCCGAAACCGTTGAGGATGTCGATATACTCGTTGCCGTCGATGTCCCACAGGCGGCTGCCCTGCGAGCGGTTCACCACCAGCGGGTACACCAGCTCCTTAGTCAGCGGCCGGAAGCCCGATACCACCCGCGGGTCGGCCATGCGGGCGCGGTGCTGCTGCGCGTAGTTTTTGCTGCCCTGCGTTTTGCGGTTGTAGCGCGCCGTGAGCGTAGCCAGAAAGGCTCGTTGCTGCTCGTTCAGCTCGGTGGCCTGCCGCTCGATGCGGGCCGTGGCGCCGAATGGCTTCTTCAACTCCACGGCCTCTTCGGGCGTCACATCGGGGCCTAGGACTGCTGGCGCCGGCGCAGCCTGGGGGGCAACCACGGTGGCAATTGCCAGTGGCACGGCAGGCGCAACAGCTACCGGCGCGGCAACTGGCACCGGCTGCACTGGCACCGGCTGCACTGGCGCAGGAGCGACACCCTGTAGCAGCGTTACCTGCTGGGCCAGCAGTTGTAGCTGCTGCGCCACGAGGCCAAGAAGCTGACCCTGGCCAACCAGTGCCCCGGCTGGCCCCGCAACCGGCACTGCCAGCGGCGCAACCTGGGGCGCTGGGGCAGCAACTGCCGGCGCGGCGGGTGCAGCAACAGAAACCGACGCCGAAACGGCGGCCGTTACTGGGGCGGGCGCGGCGGCGGGTAGGTGGCGGGACAGGTAGTCGCGCAGGCCACCCAGGGTGCCGCAGTCTTCGCTGAGCTGACGGAAAGTAAGGGGCACGCCAAACTCTTTCTTCAGCGTTTGGGCCAGCTGAGTTAGCAAGAGCGAGTCGAGGCCCAACTCGGGAAAGCTGGCGTCGAGCGGTGCGGCGGCCATTTCCAGGCCGGAAGCATTTTCCAGAACTTGTTTAAGCTTATCAAGCAAAGCGTTGGTTTCCATAGAGGCAGAGGGAGGAGTAGAGAACAGTTGGGCTGCGGACGCGGCTTGGGCAGCGGCTACCGGGACCGCCGAAGGCTGCGCAGCGATGCCCGGTAACGGTGAATGAGCTGCCGCGGCAGCTTCTACTGGCGCTGGGGCTAGCGAAGCTGCCGGAACAGCCACTGGTTGAGGTGCAGGGGAGTAGGAAGAGTCGGCAGCTGGGGCCACCTCTGCCGGCGGCTCGACCCAGCAGCGCGTGGGGGCAAAGGCATAAGCCGGCAGGTTGCGCCGCTGCCGTTGCTGGCCGGCGTAGAAGGCGCGCCAATTAGGTTGTAGGCCGTGCAGCCACAGCTGCCCGAGGGCCTCCAGCACAGCGCGGGGCTCGTGGGCGCCGCCACCGGGCAGGGTGGCCACCACGGCCGCGGCCGTGGTGCTGGCCGGCTGCTGGCGCACTAGGGTGGCTAGCGTATTGCCGGGGCCGACTTCCAGCAGCAGCGGGTGCTCGAAGGTGAGGAGCGTGGCCGCCGCCTCGGCAAAGCGCACCGGCTGGCGCAGGTGGGCGGCCCAGTAGTCGGGGCTGGTGGCTTCGGCGTCAGTCAGCAGCTGCCCGGTTACGGTCGAAACGATGGGCCGCTGCGGGCGCCCGAGAGCCACTTGCGCCACCAATTGCCGAAACTCGGGCACCGCCGGCTCCATCTGCGCCGAGTGGAAGGCGTGGCTGGTGGCCAGCGGCCGGTTCGGGATGCCCCAGTCGTCGAGCGTGCGGGCGAAGGCGGCCACCGGCTCGGGCTGGCCGGCCACCACGCATACTTTGGGGCTGTTGCTAGCGGCAATATCCAAGGCGGCGGGCAGCAGGGCTTGCACTTCGCTGGCCGGTAGCCGCACCGACAACATCCGGCCGGGTGGCAGCGCGCTTACCAGTCGGCCCCGCGCCGCCACCAGCCCTAGGGCATCGGCCAGGGTAAAAATCCCCGCCAGGTGCGCGGCCACGAACTCGCCCACGCTGTGTCCGCACAGTACCGTAGGCGCCAGCCCCCAGCTCAGCCACAGCTGGGCCAGGGCGTATTCAGTTACGAACAGCGCCGGCTGGGCGTAGCGGGTGTCGCGCAGACGGCTTTCCGCCTCGGCATCCGTGCTTTCGGCAAATAGCACCGTGCGCAGGTCGTGCTCCAGGTGCGGGGCCAGCAGCTCGGCGCAGGCATCCACGGCGTGGCGGTAGATGGGCTCCTGGGCGTAGAGCGCGCGGCCCATGCCCACGTATTGCGCGCCTTGGCCCGGAAACAGCCACACCACTTCGCCCGGCTGCTGGCGCAACGCGCTGGCTCGGTTAGCGGTCGGCGCGCTCGTGGCCTCGGCTGCCAGCTCGGCACCAGCGCCTGCCACTACAAAGCGGCGGTGCGCAAAGTCGGCCCGCGTAGTAGCTAGGGTGAAGGCGGCATCGGCCAGCTCGGCAGCCGGGACGCCCCCTAGGGCCGTAGCCAGGCGTTGGCCATAGGCCTCGCGGCTGCTGGCTGCCTTGGCCGACCAAGCCAGCAGTTGCAGCGGCCGCCTGGCTTCGGCGGCGGGAGGCGCCAGGGCGTCGGCTTCTTCCAGCACCACGTGCACGTTGGTGCCGCCTACCCCAAACGAGCTGACGCCCGCCCGGCGCGGCCCATTAACTGGCGTGGCCCAGTCGGTGAGTTGCGCGTTGACGAAAAACGGGCTATCGGCCAGGTCTAGGTGCGGATTGGGCTGCGCGAAGCCCAGCGAGGGCGGCAGCTGCCGGTGGTGCAGCGCCAGCACCGCCTTAATCAGGCCCGCCACTCCGGCCGCGTGGGTCAGGTGGCCCATATTGCTTTTGATGGACCCTAGGGCGCAGCTTTGCCGGGGCACGTCGGCGCCAAAGGCCAGGCGCAAACCGGCCAGCTCAATGGGGTCGCCTAGGGGAGTGCCGGTGCCGTGCGCCTCCACGTAGCCGATGCTGGCGGCGGGCACCCGCGCCTCGCGCAGGGCCAGCCCAATGGCGGTCGCCTGCCCCTCGGTGCTGGGCGCTGTGAAGCTGCCCTTGCCACCCCCGTCGTTGTTCACGCCCACGCCTTTCAGCACGGCCAGCACGAGGTCGCCGTCGCGCCGGGCGGCGGTTAAGTCCTTGAGCACTACCACGCCCGCCCCGTCGCTAAATACGGTGCCGGTGGCGTCGGCGTCGAAGGGGCGGCAGTGGCCGTCGCGGCTTAGCATGGCGCCCTCCTGGTAGAGGTGGCCGCTGCGGGTGGGCAGCGTCAGGCTAACGCCGCCGGCCAGCGCCACCTCGCAGTGCCCCGCCCGGATGCTTTGCACGGCCTGCGCCACCGCCAGCAGCGAGGTCGAGCAGGCCGACTGCACGCTCACGGCCGGCCCAGTCAGGTTGAGCTGGTAGGCGGTGCGCAGGGCTACGTAGTCCTTCTCGTTGGCCGTTTGCACCTGCATAGGGCCTAGGGCGCTGGTTAGCTTTGCGTTAAGCAGCACGTTGCGCTGGTAGTAGTCGTTGGGGCCGCAGCCTGCGAATACACCCACCCGGCCCGCGTAGTGCGCCGGCAGGTGCCCGGTTTGCTCCAGTGCCTCCCAGGCCAGCGTCATAAACAGGCGCTGCTGCGGGTCCATCAGCTCGGCCAGGCGCGGGTTCAGGCCGAAAAAGGCGGCGTCGAACTCTCGTATCTGGCTCTCGGGCAGCACGCCGCGGGCCGGCACGTACAGCGGGTCGTGGCGCAGGGCCGCGGGCAGGCTGGCGTCGAGCTCGGCGGCGCTGAAAAACTGGATGGTTTCGCGACCCTCGCGCAGCACTTCCCAGAGCTCGGCCACGCTCGCCGCCCCCGGAAACCGCCCAGCCATGCCCACCACCGCCACGTCGCCGCTAGTGATGGGCGCAGCAGCGGCTTCGGGCGCCAACTGGAGCCTAGGGGCCGGCTGGCTACTTCCTGCCCCCACCAACAAATTGGCGATGCCAGCCGCCGTGGGGTGCTGGTAGAGCCGCGTGATAGGCAGCGCATGGCCGTGCTGCTTGAGCAGCGCGACGGTTTTTTGAGCCAGCAGCGAGTTGCCGCCTAGCTCGAAGAAATTGTCGTCGGCCCCTACTTCTTCGAGCTGCAGCCATTGCTGCCAGTGGGTAGCTACCAGCGCTGCTGGCCCAGCCGCTGGCCGCCGGTAGGGACCCGCCGAGGTGGGGCGGAGCCGCACGGGGTCGGGCAGGGCTTTTTTGTCCACCTTGTCGCTCACGGTGCGGGGCAGGGCGGGCAGCCACACCAGCGCGGCGGGCTGCATGTAGTCGGGCAGGGCTAGGGTGAGCGCCTGGCGCACGGCCGCGTCGTCGGGCTGGTCGGTGGCCACCAGGTAGGCCACTACCTGCTTCTGGCCGCTGGCATCGGGCCGGGCCACTACCGCCGACTCGCGCAGCAGCGGCAAGCGCTTCAGCACCACTTCTAGCTCGCCCAGCTCCACGCGGTTGCCCCTGATTTTCACCTGGTCGTCGGTGCGGCCCAGAAAGCTGAGGCTGCCATCGGGGCGAGCGCGGGCCAGGTCGCCGGTGCGGTACACGCGCAGGGGGCCGCGCTGCGGGTGCTGCCAGGTGATGAAGCGCTCGGCCGTGCGGGCGGGCTGGTGCAAATAACCCGCGGCTAGTACTCGGCCGGCAATGGCAATTTCGCCGCCTTCGCCGGGCTGTACCAGCTGCAGATTATCGTCGAGCAGCAGCAGGTCAGCGTCCAGAATTGGCCAGCCCATGTGGGGCAGGTCGGGCCAGGCGGCAGGTGGGCCAGTTAGCTTGTGCTCCGTTACCCATACGTTGCCTTCGGCCGGGCCGTACACGTGCATGAGGGTGCAGTGTGGCAAGGCCGCGAATAGATTTCGAATCTGCGCGGTAATCTTCAACTGTTCGCCCCCTAGTATCACTTCGCGCAAGGCCTCAGGATATTGCCTTTCTGCCTCGGAGGCCTCAGCCAAGTATTGCAGGGCGGCGTAGGGCAAGTAGGCCCGCTCGATGCCGTGCTGCCGCAAGTACGCCAGCAGCTGTCCCGCATCGAGTCGGGTGGCATTATCAAGCAAGTACACCGTTCCGCCGCTCACTAAGGGCAGCATCACCTCTAAAAATGATACATCAAACGAGAGGTGGCAGAATTGCAGGGTGCGGCGGCCCGGCTGGGCCTCGTTGTGCGCCATCTGCCACTGCATCAGCTGTACCAGGCCAGCTTGGGTCATGCACACTCCCTTAGGCTGCCCCGTTGAGCCCGAAGTAAAGACCACGCATACCGTGTCGTTGTAAGCCGCTGGCACCAGGGCGGCACCAGCCGGCCCCCGCTGGGCCGTAATGCACGCAAGCCCTAGGGCCTTAAACGCGGCTTGCTCGGCGGCAGGGCACAGGCAGTAGGTGGCTTGCGAAACTGCAAGTAGCTGCCGCAGGCGCTCGGTGGGGTAGGCCAGGTCGAGGGGCAGGTAGGCTTTGCCGGCTAGTACCGCGGCTAGCACGCCCACTACCATTTCGGGCCCCCGGGTGGCGCTCACGGCTACCAGCTCGGCCGCGGGCGCGGCGTGCAGCAGGGCCTGGCTCAGGCGCTGGGCCTGGGCGTGCAGCTCAGCGTAGCTGAGCGTAGTGCCTTCGTATGCAACGGCAGGGGAGGTAGCGTAGGTAGCAGCGGCTTGCTCGAAAAGCTTGTGAACTAGCGGCAGGGCAGCGGCTGAAGGGGCCGAAATAGACATAGCGAAGCAGGGCTTACTTCGGTAGGGCAGGGTAGAGGCAAGCGTGGAAATACGGAATGCTGAACCCGTAAAACTGGAAGTATTCCAAGATGGAGGCGAGCAAGCAGAAGAATAGTAGCGACGTAAGCAGGAACAAGTTATAAACTAAATTTACTTACTACCAACTATTAGCTGTGAAGCACTTACGGTTTTTACTGCGCTGGTTTTTTAGTGTTGCAATAGTTCAGTTTATACTAGGGAATATACCATGCCGCAAATGCCGCCATGACCCTGCACTACCACGCTTCACCTTGTTTGCTGCGCGCCGCCATTGCGTAGCGAACCTGTTAAGAGCCGGGGTTGATAGGACTGTGAGAAGGTGGCACCCTCTCTATTTGCAGCACGCGGTTTTGGCTGAGCTAGGCAACTAGTATGGCCCGCTGGAGCTGGCGGCCGCTAGTGATAGAAGCGCTATAAATAGCCTAGGCCCAGCTGGTAGCTACCAGCTAGGCCTAACTTGCTAATTCCTAGGAGCGCTTATCGGCCGAAAATCTTCACCTGCTCGCCCTTGCGCTTGGTGCGCAGGTGCAGGCGAATAATCTGCTGCACATCCTTATTATCGGCGTAGCTCGACACAGCTTCGCGAAAGTCCTGGATGCGCCGGGCCGTGAAGGTTTCATCCACGTAGCCAAAGCCCCGATAGTGGCCATTCTCCACTACTACTAGCGACTTCTCGTCGTCGCGGCGGCCCGGCCCGATTACCACAAACGACTCGTGCTCGTAGCTGATGCTGTCCACGGCGGCATCCACGCGCAGGTTGTAGCTCTCGGGCGGCTCCTGGCCCACGCAGGCCCCTAGGCAGCGGTGCACCTGGTAGTCAAAGCACGCGCCCTGGGTTTTGTAGAGGCCACACAGCTTTTGGCACAAATTGTACTTCGCCACCTTGTGGTAGAGAAAGCCCTGGGCTTTGTACTGATTACCGAGCGCGATAATCGGAATCTCGGAGTTGCGAGCGTCGGCGCGGCCGTAGTAGAGGCGCTTGTAGCCCTGCTCGTCGGTTTTGAGGTAGATGCCGGCCGGAAATACCGAGCGGCGCTGGGCCCGGTTGTAGGCTGGCTTCAACTGCTTGATGAGGTGCGACTCGTAGAGCAGCGCTACCAGCTCCGAGCCAGTTAGCTCCCAGGTAATATCGGCAATCGAATTCTTGAAATCCAGGCTTTTACGCGACTTCACGTCCACCGCAAAATGCTGCTGGATGCGCTTGTAGATGTTGATGCTCTTGCCCACGTAGATTACCTCGCCAGCTTCGTTGTGGAAGTAGTAGACGCCCGTGGCTTGGGGCAGCGAGGCCACTTTTTCGGGCGTGATGAGCGGGGGCAGCAGCGCCGTTTTAATGGCCTGCGCCACGGCCGCCACGCGGCGGGGGCTGGGCTTCTTTTCGGCCTTGGCATCGTCGGGCCGGCGGCCGGCGGGGGCCAGCGCATCTACGCGGGCCAGGGTGTCGGCCGTGGTAGCTGCGGGGTGCTGGCTTTCGCTTTCCTTTTCAGCTTCCTGCGTAATGTTGAGCAGGCGGCCGAACAGAATGGCGGTAGCCTCGGCATCGCCCGCGGCGCGGTGCCGTCCATTGAGCGGAATACCGATATTCTGGCACAGCTTGCCCAGGCTGTAGCTTGGCTGGCCCGGTATCAGGCTGCGCGAGAGGCGCACCGTGCACAGGGTCTTGCGCGAGTAATTGTACCCTAGGTCGGCAAATTCCTTCTTCAGGAAAGAGTAGTCGAAGCGCACGTTGTGGGCCACGAACACGCAGCCTTCCGTCATCTCCACCACCTTGCGGGCCACCTCGTGGAAGCGTGGCGCATCGGCCACCATGTCGTTGGTGATGCCAGTGAGCTGGGTGATGAACGGCGGAATGGCCCGGCCCGGATTCAGCAGCGTCGAGTACGAGTCTACTACCCGCTGGCCGTCGTGGATGAAGATGGCCAGTTCCGTGATGCGGTCGTTGGCCGGCTGGCCGCCCGTGGTTTCAATATCAACTATCGCGTACAAAGCAGCTAAAAAAACGGGCCTAGGAAATACTAACAAAGTTAGGGCCGCCGAAGGTTGCTGGCTGGGCATAAAAAAAGGTCGGCAAGTGGCCGACCTTTTTTTAAGTTATCGCAAGCGCTTGCTTGCAGCTAGCTTATTTGTGCTGGGTAATCCAGTTTTTGGCGCTCTGGATTTCGCTGCGCTGCTGCTGCAGCACCGACTTAGCCGACTCGGTCAGGCCTTGCGACTGCAGGGCCGTATCGTAGGCCTTGAGCGCGGTTTCCTCACCAGTTTCGCAGGTGCCCAGGATGGATGAATCGTCGCCGCCCGTGAAGGCCGACTTAACGTTAATCCAGCCGCGGTGCACAGCAGCGGCAGCGTCGGTAGCTACGCTTTCAATGGTGTTTTCCTCTTCGGCCTGAATGCCAAGTTGGCTGGCCTGCTGCTGGAGCTGCGAGGCAAACTGCGAGCGCTGCTGCGCATACTGGTTAAGCTGCGATTTTAGCTCCGAGCTTTTTACTTCTTCGGCAGCTTCCTGGTAGCCTTTGGCCGAGGTGCGAGCAATGTGCAGGAGGTCCGAGAATGCGCGAACCGTAGTTTCCGATGCGTTAGCCATGACGGAAAGAAAAATTAATCGTGGAAGAGAGATGATGAGGTGCGCAAGGCACTTGGCGGATTGTACGGCCTTTAGCTAGGTTTAGTTTATGCCGAGCAGGTATAAGATTTAGCCTTTTAGCATTGCCGCGCCGCGTGGGTTGCGCATGGGGGGCAGCTTGGGCTCGGGCGCGAGCGGGGGCCGCTTACCGCGCATCTGGTCCCAGAGCTTCGCCATAAAGCCCCGGTCATCGCTCGGGTCTTTGTGAGTGGCTTCGCCGTCGCCCACATCGCCGAGTAAAAAGCCCCAGGGCTCCGTGACTTTGTTGGCGTCGAGCACTACCTTAATAATAGCCGAAATTGGCACGCTCAAAATCATGCCCGGCGTGCCCCACAACTGCGCGCCCAAAATAAGCGCAATGATGGCCGTGAGCGGGTTCAAACTCACCTTGGAGGCTGTAATGAGCGGCGACAGAATATTGTCGGAAATTACTTGCACGAACATAAACACGCCCACAACGCCTAGCCCGTGCACCAGCGAACCGGTTTCGACAAATGTGATAAGAGCTGGAATAATGGAGCCTACCGTGATGCCGATGTAGGGGATGACAGCCAACACGGACGCGAACACGGCGAAGAAAATGGCATATTTCACCCCTAGGGCCAGCAGCCCGATGGCATTCATAACGGATACCACTACGATAACCGTCAGCAGACCAGTCATGTAGCCTTGTACTACGTTCTGGATGTTGTCAACCGTGTGCAGAACCGTGGTGCGCTTATCGGGCTCCACAAAGCGAAACATGAACTGCCGCAGGTGGTCGCGGTAGTACAGGAAGCAGAAGATGTAGATGGGCACTAGCGTCACGGTGCTCAGCACCCCTAGGGTCGTGTTTAGGGTCGAACCTAGGTATTTGCTCGACTGCTTCTGCAGGGCAGAAAGCGACGAGTCAATCACTTGGTCGTGGCTCATGGGCTGAAAGTGAAACCGTTGCGCCAGCTGCTGCTGCGTCTGGTCGAAGAGCACCACTAGTTTGCTTTGAATGAGCGGAATCTCGCCGCGCAGCCCGATTATCTGCGAGCCGAAAAAAGTGAAGAGCCCAGCGAGCGCCAGAATAACCAGCAGCAACGCTGATGCGATGGCCAGCATGCGGGGCCAGCGCCAGCGCTCGAGGCGCGTGACGATGGGCATGAGCAGCAGTGATAGCAGCACCGCATAAATGAGCGGTAGAAACAGGTCGTCGAGCTTGTGCAGCACAAACACCAGGAGTGACAGCCCCACTAGGAAGAGCGTGAAGTACACCACCGGCGGTTGCTTCACTTGGGTGGGCGCGTGCATGCTAGCCTGGGAGGGTACATTGCGCGGCGTATTAAATTGATTAGCAGGGGGTAGCATGGAGGAATAGAGTAGGGGAGTAAGGACCTGAAGCAACAATGGCGAATGCGGGGCACCTAGCGGCTTGCGTTGTACGGAGAAAGCCCCGTTGGCGCTGCTTGGTTGGAGCAAGCGGCTAGCCCTAGGGGGTGAACTTTAGCGTGAGCCGGCTGGTTAAATTGCCAGCTTTATTGGCAATAAAAAGCTAACTAAACTGGCATTAGGTGGTTGCAAAACAGTCTGGGGGCTGTACTTTTACCTTTTGCCGCCCCGCATACGAATTTTCCCGATGAACGACGAACTACAAGCCATTGCGCCCGCCCACGGCTACACCGAAGACAGCATTCGTTCGCTCGACTGGCGCGAGCATATTCGCCTGCGGCCGGGCATGTACATCGGTAAGCTCGGCGACGGCAGCAGCTACGACGACGGTATCTACGTGCTGGTGAAGGAAGTAGTGGATAACTGCATCGACGAGCACGTAATGGGCTACGGCCGCACCGTCGAAATCAAGATTTCGGAAAGCCGCGTGCAAGTGCGCGACTACGGCCGCGGCATCCCCCTAGGGAAGGCGGTGGATGTGGTGAGCAAAATCAACACCGGCGGTAAATACGACAGCAAGGTATTCCAGAAGTCAGTGGGCCTCAACGGCGTCGGCACCAAGGCCGTGAATGCGCTGAGCAGCAGCTTCCTGGTGCAGAGCATACGCGACGGGCAACTAAAGGCGGCGGAGTTTTCGCAAGGCCAGCTCGTGGCCGACCCCAAGCCGCAGAAAACCAGCCAGCGCAATGGCACGCTCATCACCTTCCAGCCCGACGAGACGATTTTCAGGAACTACCGCTTTATCCCGGAGTACCTCGAAAACCAGATTCGCAACTACTGCTACCTCAACGCGGGCCTCACCATCCACTTCAACGGCCAGCGCTACGAGGCCAAGAACGGCCTGCTGGATTTGCTGAACGACAAGACCGACCCCGATACCCGCCGCTACGACATTATTCACCTGCGGGACGAGGACATCGAGATGGCCCTGACCCACGGCAACGACTACGGCGAGGAGTACTACTCGTTTGTGAACGGGCAGTATACCACGCAGGGCGGCACCCACCTGGCGGCCTTCCGCGAGGCGGTGGTGAAAACCGTGCGCGAGTTTTATAAGAAGGAGTACGACGCGGCCGACGTGCGGGCCAGCATCGTGGGCGCCATCTCGGTGCGCGTGCAAGAGCCGGTGTTCGAGAGCCAAACCAAGACCAAGCTCGGCTCGGTGAACATGGAGCCCGAGGGCACCGAAGGACCAGTGCGCCCGGTGCGCAGCTTCGTCATCGACTTTGTGAAGGAGCACCTCGACAACTACCTGCACAAGAACCCGCTGGCCGCCGAGGCTTTGAAGAAGCGCATCGAGCAAAGCGAACGCGAGCGCAAGGACATGGCCGGCGTGAAGAAGCTAGCCAACCAGCGCGCCAAAAAAGCTAACCTGCACAACCGCAAGCTGCGCGACTGCCGCTTTCACCTGGGCGAAAACGCCAAGGACGGCACCGAGAAGGAGCCACTCACCACGCTCTTTATTACGGAGGGCGACTCGGCCAGCGGCAGCATCACCAAGAGCCGCAATGTGGAGCTGGAAGCCGTGTTCAGCCTGCGGGGTAAGCCACTCAACTGCTTCGGGCTCAAGAAGAAGATTGTGTATGAAAACGAGGAGCTGAATCTCCTGCAGCACGCCCTCAACATCGAGGAAGGCATTGAGGGCCTGCGCTACAACCGCGTAGTTATTGCCACCGACGCCGACGTGGACGGCATGCACATCCGGCTGCTGCTACTCACGTTCTTCCTGCAATTTTTCCCCGACCTAGTGCGCAATGGCCACGTCTACATTCTCGAAACGCCGCTGTTCCGCGTCCGCAACAAGAAAGAAACCATCTACTGCTACTCGGAAAGCGAGAAGCAGGCCGCCATGCTGAAGCTGGGCCGCAACCCCGAGGTAACGCGCTTCAAGGGCCTAGGCGAGATTTCGCCCGAAGAGTTCGGCAAGTTCATCGGCGAGAATATCAAGCTGGAGCCCGTGATTTTGCAGTCTGACCGCAGCATTCAGCAGGTGCTGGCCTACTACATGGGCAAGAATACGCCCGCTCGCCAGGAGTTCATTATCGACAATCTGCGTCTGGAAAAAGACTTGATAATCAGCGATGTGTTGCCCGAGCCGGAAATTGCCCTGGCGTAGCAGTCACCTTAGTAAACCCGTAAAAAAAGCGCCTTCCCCGGCTGGGGAAGGCGCTTTTTTATATCGAACGCAAGTATCGGCTAGTGGCCTACCACGTCGCCCTGCATCTTGTTGATAATATTCACAATGTCAGTCCGGCTCTGGCCCGTGATGCCGCTGGTAGCCATGGCCTTGTCAAGCTGCATAAACCACACGGCATATTCCTGGTTGGTAATATTCATGCCGGTATGGGCGGCTAGCATGGTTTTGCCGGTGTACTTGAGCGGGCCGCCGCTGGCCTCACCCAGTTGATTAACGAAGTTGTCGTGCAGGCGCACTAGCCGGGTAGGGTCGGTTGGCGCAGCTCCATTTACGCCATTTACTGCGTCGAGTAAAGGTTTGTGAGAGCGCAGCAGCACGGAGTTGCTAGTAGCGCACTCGGCACCTACGTTAACCACCAGGTTGTCAACCAGCTTTGAAATGCCGTCAGTCTTCCCCACGCGCTCGTAGAGCGAAGGAGTAGGTGTCGTGTCGCTGCCTTTCGAGCCACAAGAGCCTAGCGCAAACAAGCTGGCCAGCAGGGCAAGAGTAATATTTTTCATGTAAATAGGGAGAAGGGAGAGGTAAGTCAGACGTGGATGAATAAGCGGCGCAGGTTAAGCGCAAACCGGATTTTTTCGAGTAGTACCACATAGCCAGTAGGCACGGGGCACTGCCGAGCGGTTGGATTGGAGGGAGGCGTGGGCTGCGCCGCCAGGCCTAGGCGCTGGCACAACTGCTGCTGGCTTATGCTGTCGGGGTTGAAGGCTACCACCAGCAGTTGCTTAGCTGGCCGAATGGCGCAGGCCGTTACACCAGGCAAGCGCTCTACGCGGCCTTGCAAGCGGGCTGAGTCGGCGCCCGGCTGCAGAGTAGGCGCGTCGAGGATAACGTAATTGACTGGGCGGGTATATTGGCTGAGGTCAGGGTCTTGCCAACTGCCCCATGTGAGTAAAGCCAGCGCCGCTCCCCCTGCCAGCCAATATTTTAATGCTAGAGCTTGCACACTAAAATAAGCAAAATGCTGTAAATCAAACAGTAATATGTAATTTGGTTATGCAATTTTACGATACGTTTGACTAGTTAACCTCGACCGGAGTTGGCGACTAGTGACTGGACCCTGATTTTCCCTTTATTGGTTAAAGATAATCTGTGTAAAATATAATAAAAATTACATTTTACGTATTAATACGTAGTGCCAAGGTTCCTATACGTGAGGATAATTCAATTTAATTCGCTAGAAGCGGTCGTATTGTGCGTTACCAATAATCAGTAGCAATAAGTTTGGTAAGGCAGGCTAGTGCCACGCCAATAGGATAGGTGAAGGGTAGACAGCTAGCTGAGTTAGTAAGTGAATATGCGATGCTACTGAAATTAGCTTGCAGATTAGCGATGCAGCTAATATTTTTGGGAACTTTACCAGCATAACGGGTTGTCCATAAAGGTGGGATAGCTCCCTTTTACGGTACTTTTGCTGGCCAATTTCGCGGCCTAATTTTTTCTGCTTGTGGCTCTCATTGATGCGCTTACTCCCGACAACGACTCTGCTTCCGACGGCTACCTGCAACCCGGCGACACGCTTAGTTTCGACTTGGCTGCCGATGCGGCCGGGCTGGCCCCGCCGGCCGAAGTAGCCTCTGAGGCCGCCGCCACGGTGGCTGTTGCCTTGTTTGGCGAAGAGGCCCTAGGGGAGGATGCCGACGTAGCGCCTGCGGGGGTAGAAGCCGAAGCTGACTCGCCGGCCGAAGCGGAGGCCGAAGAAGCTGCCGCAACTGCCCCCGAAGAAGACGGTAAGTTTGTGGCCGGTGAGGTTATTCACGACATCACAAGCGTGCGCGGCATGTACCAGAACTGGTTTCTGGACTACGCTAGCTACGTGATATTGGAGCGGGCCGTGCCGGCTGTGGAGGACGGTTTTAAGCCGGTGCAGCGGCGCATCATGCACGCCATGAAGGAGATGGACGATGGCCGCTTTAACAAAGTAGCCAACGTCATCGGCCAAACCATGCAGTACCACCCCCATGGCGACGCCAGCATCGGCGACGCGATGGTGAACCTGGGGCAGAAGGACTTGCTGATTGAAACGCAGGGCAACTGGGGCGACGTGCGCACCGGCGACTCGGCAGCGGCGGCGCGCTATATCGAGGCCCGCCTCAGCAAGTTTGCGCTCGACGTGGTGTTCAACCCTGACGTCACCGACTGGCAGATGAGCTACGACGGCCGCAAGCGCGAGCCGGTGACCTTGCCAGTAAAGTTCCCACTGCTGCTGGCGCAGGGCGTAGAGGGCATCGCGGTAGGCCTGAGCACCAAGATTATGCCCCACAACTTCCGGGAGCTGTGCCAGGCCAGCGTGGACATTCTGCGCAAGCGCGAGGTGCGGTTATATCCCGACTTTCCGACCGGGGGTCTGGCTGATATCAGCAACTACCAGAGCGGGTTGCGCGGGGGCAAAATCCGGCTGCGCGCCACTATCGAGAAGGTAGATAAAACGCTGCTCGTTATCCGCGACATTCCCTACGGCACCACCACGACGGCGCTGATGGAGAGCATCGTGAAGGCGAGCGAGGCCAACAAAATCAAGATTAAGAAGGTGGTGGACAACACGGCGGCCGACGTGGAAATCCAGGTGCAGCTGCCGCCCGGCGTGAGCCCCGACCTCACCATCGACGCGCTTTACGCCTTTACCGACTGCGAAATCTCGCTGTCGCCCAACACTTGCGTCATCATCGAGGACAAGCCGCGCTTCGTGGGCGTGGAGGACCTGCTGCGCCTGAGCACGGGTAAGACGGTGCGTTTGCTCGAGCGCGAGCTGCAAATCAGGCAGCAGGAGCTGGAGGAAAAATGGCACAGCGCCTCGCTGGAAAAGGTTTTCATCGAGAACCGCATCTACCGCAAGATTGAGGAGTGCGAAACCTGGGAGCAGATTCTGGAAACCATCGACCTAGGGCTCAAGAAGTTCGTGCGCATTGAGGGCGAGAAGCTGAAGGCCAACGACACGCGCCTGGTGCTGCGCCGTCCCATTAGCCAGGACGATTTGACGCGCCTAACGGAAATCCGCATCAAGCGCATTTCGAAGTTCGACGGCTTCAAAGCCGAGGAATACATTCAGAAGCTGGACGTGGAGCTGGCCGAGGTGGCTGACCACCTGGCTAATCTCACGCGCTACGCCATTGCCTACTTCGAGGGCTTGCTGAAGAAGTACGGGGGTGGCCGCGAGCGCAAAACTCAACTGCGCACCTTCGACGTGGTAACGGCCCAGAATGTGGCCATCGCCAATCAGAAGCTATACGTGAACCGGCAGGACGGCTTCGTGGGCTACGGGCTGAAGAAGGACGAGAAAGCCGAGTTTGTGGTGGATTGCTCGGACCTGGACGACGTAATCGCCATCAAGCGCGACGGCACGTTTATGGTGACCAAGATTGCCGAAAAGACCTTCGTGGGTAAGGACATCCTGTATGCGGGCGTGTACAACAAGAACGACGACCGCCTGGTGTACAATATGGTGTACTTGGACGGCGCCAGTGGCATCAGCTTTGCCAAGCGCTTCCTGGTGACGGGCATCACGCGCGACAAAACCTACGACCTGACCAAGGGCACCAAGGGCACCAAGGTGCTGTACATGACGGTTAACCCTAACTCGGAGAGCGAGATTGTGCAGATTCAGCTCGCGGACAAGGCGCCGGCGCGGGTCAAGCAGTTCGACTTCGACTTTGCCGAGCTGGCCATCAAGGGCAAGGGCTCGATGGGCAACATCGTGACCAAACAGCTAATTAAGAAGATTGTGCAGAAGTCGGTGGGCGAGAGCACCCTAGGGGGGCGCGACGTGTTCTTCGACCCCGTAGTGGCCCGCCTCAACCACAGTGGGCACGGCCGCTACCTGGGCGCCTTCGACACCGACGATGCCATTCTGGTGGTGCACAAGGACGGCTCGTATGAGCTGCACGCGCCCGACCTGAGCAAGCATTTTGAGCTGTCCAATATTCTGCTAATGCGCAAGCTGGAGCCCGACACGGTGGTGAGCGCTGTGTACGTGGATGGTGAAAGCAAGACGCACTACGTCAAGCGGTTCCGCATCGAAACCAGCACCTATGAGAAGCGCTTCACGTTCATTTCTGAAACTAAAGGCTCGAAGCTGCTGGTGGCCACGGCCTTTGCCGAGCCCGAAGTGGAAGTAACGCTGCAGCGCGACAAGAAAGCACCCAAAGAAACCGAGAAGCTGCGCCTGCACGAGTTTATCGAGGTGAAAGGCTGGAAAGCGCTGGGCAACAAGCTCAACTACTTCAAGCTGCACGGCGTGGCCCTGCTCACCGACGAGGGCCCGGAGCCTCAGCGCCGCGAAGCCAAGAAGCGCGGCGCAACCAAGGCCGAAGGTGCCGAGCCCGAAACTGAAGCCGAAGGCGACGAGCCAACCAATTCGGTAGATGTAACGGAAGAGGAAGTGGAGCGCTCGCGCGAACTGCTGAAGCAGCCCAAGGCGCAAATGCGGCTCTTTTAGGCAGCTAGTCGCGAATTGAGTTATTGCTTGAATAGGAACGCCATGCGGAGCTTGCCGAAGCACCTCTCCCGAACAACGGCCCTAGGCGCCGCGGGTGAGGTGCTTCGGCAAGCTCCGCATGGCGTTCTGGCGGGGTTGTGCTACTATAAGCGCAAGTATCTAGTCGGCTTGCTGCTCGTGGCGGCCCTAGGGGCTCAGGCCCAAGTCACGACTTCGCAGCCCACGCCGCCTTCGGCGCCCGCCCCGGTAAAGTTGGGCCACGCCCCGCTCCAAGGGCCCACAGCTAACCCTGACACCACGGCCCTCCGGCGGCGCTTGCGCCAGGCAACCGAGCTGGAAAGCCAGTTCAAGGAATCGGCGGCGCTGGCTCAGTACCAGGCGGCCCTCAAGCTGCAGCCGCAGCACTACGAAAGCCTCTGGCGTGCGGCCGTGCTGAGCGTGCGCATCGGCAACCGCTACACCGACGAAACCCGCAAAGCGGCCTACTTCGGCGAGGCCCGGCGCTACGCCGAGCGGGCGCTGGCTCTAGCTCCGCAGGGCGGCGAAAGCAACTACGCCCTGGCGCTGGCCCTGTTCAGCCAGGCAGGCCTGCTAAATGCCCGTGACCGGCTACAACTTTATCAGCAGCTGCAATTGCCGGTGCAGCTGGCCGTAGCGCGCCGCCCCGACCTGCCCGAGGCCTGGCAGCTGCTGGCCCGCTGGCACTACCGCGTGGCCCACTACAACCTGCTGGAGCGCGTTTACTCACGGGTGGTGCTGGGCGGTGTGCCTAGGGGGGCTAGCGTATCGGAAGCCATGGCGGCGCTCGAAAAAGCGCGCGAACTGTCCCCCGGCCACATCCAGTACAGCTACGACCTGGCACGCATCTGCAAATACCAGCATCGCCGCCGCCGGGCCATTGCGCTGCTGCGCGAGGCCGTGCGCCTGCCCACCTATACCAGCGAAGACTTGACTATGAACCGCTTGTGCCAGCAAATGCTGACGCCCATGGTGCGCGCCGCCACTCGCCGCGACCGCCGCCACGCCCGCTGGTACCAGCATTTGCGCGCCATCCCTAGGGCCCTGAAGCAACCATAAGGCTAGCTCTTACGTGCTTGGTCAGGCAAGCTCCAGCTTTCCCCTCGCCTATGAAACTTCGCTACCTACCGCTGCTGGCGCTGGCGGCCTCAGCCTGCTCGGGCAACTCGGGCAGCGAGCAAACCAAAACGCCGGCTACCACCACGGCGCACCTGTCGGCAGCCGACGAGCGCTTCGACCGTTTCAAAAACCAGTTTATTCTGGATTTCTGGCGGCTGAACCCCGAGTATGCTTCCTCGCAGGGCTTTCATAAGTATGACTCGCTGCTGGTAATTCCGGATGGTGGGCAGCGGCAGCGCGAGGCGACGTTCGTGCGCGACCAGCTGGCGGCCCTAGGGCAGTTTGGCCTCGACAGCCTCTCGCCCAACAACCAGATTGACTGGCGCATGCTGCGCAACGAGCTGGTGAGCCAGCGCTGGTATGCCGACACGCTGCAAAGCTGGCGCTGGAATCCGGCCAGCTACAACCTAGGCGCCAGCGTGGGCGACCTGCTCAACGGCCACCACTACCCGCTGGCCCGCCGCCTGCGCAACATTTCCGATAAGATAGCGGGCGCGCAGGCCTACTACACCGCCGCACAAGCCAACATTCAGCAACCTACCCGCGAGCACACCGAGCTAGCTATCCAGCAGAACGAGGGCGGCCTGGCCGTGTTTGGGCCGGCGCTGGCCGACTCGGTGCGCAAGGCCGGGCTGCCCGCTGCCGAGGAGAAGCTACTGCTGCAGCGCGTGGCGGCAACCAAGGCGGCCATCGGCGGCTACCTCACTTTTCTGCGCCGCGACGTGCTGGCGGGCCAAACCCAGTTTCGCTCGTTCCGCATTGGCAAGGCGCTGTTCGACCGCAAGTTTGCGCTCGATATCCAGTCGAGCTACTCGGCCGACGCTATTTATCAGCTAGCTCAGCAGCACAAAGCCGAGCTACTGCACGACATGGGCCGCCGGGCGGCTCGCCTCTATCCCAAGTACCTGCCCGGCCAAAAGCCGCCCGCCGATACGCTGCAGCTCATCCGCCAGGTCATCGACCAGCTCACGCTGAAGCATGCCCCGCGCGACGGCTTCGTGGCGGCCGTGAAACGCCAGATACCGGTGCTGACCAAGTACGTGGACGAGCACCACCTGCTGACTCAGGACCCCACCAAGCCGCTGGTGGTGCGCGAAACGCCGTTGTACATGCGCGGCAGCGGGGCGGGCGCCAGCGTATCGGCTCCCGGTCCCTACGACACCAAGGCCAACACCTATTATAACGTAGAGCCCCTGCCCGCCAGCTGGACCGCCGCCCAGGCCGAAAGCTACCTGCGCGAGTACAACGACTACACCCTGCAGATTCTCAACATCCACGAGGCCATTCCGGGGCACTACACGCAGCTCGTGTACGCCAACCGCTCGCCTTCGCTGGTAAAAAGCATCTTTGCTAACGGCGCCATGATTGAGGGCTGGGCCGTGTACTCGGAGAAGATGATGCTCGACAGCGGCTACGGCGGCAACACCGACGAAATATGGCTGCTCTGGGACAAGTGGAACATGCGCTCGACCCTGAACGCGGTGGTGGACAACCTCATTCAAACCCAAAACGCGAGCGAGCCACAAGTCAAACGGTTGCTTATGCACGAGGGCTTTCAGGAAGAAGCAGAGGCGGCTGGCAAGTGGCACCGCGCCACCCTAAGCCAGGTGCAGCTCAGCTCGTACTTCACGGGCTACACGGCCATCATGGCGCTGCGTCAGCAGGTGCAGCAGCGCGAAGGAAACAAGTTCAGCGTGAAGAACTTCAACGAGCGGTTTCTGAGCTACGGCAATGCGCCGGTGAAGTATATCCGCGACCTGATGCTGGGGCGCTAACGGGTATCTTTGGGCCGGTGGTTGCGTAGATGCAGCTGACCACCCGCTTTTTATTCTCGCTATTTCACATGACCGAAGCTGAACGTGAGCACGTTGTCGATGCCGATGACAATAGTCTCCGCCGCCTGATTCACGAGCACCTTAAAGTGTTTGCCAAATTCACTTCCGAAAACTGCGCTATTTGCGAGCAGCTAGCCCCGCCATTCGATAAATTCGTGGATGCCCCCGAAAATTTAGGCATTCTGTTTGTGCGCCTGAACTCGGACCAGAACCCAGTAGCCAAGAAACTGATGGATGAAAAAGTGGCTCCTTTTTTCGTGAGCTACTGCCAGGGCCGCCTGCTCGAGTGCGACGCCCTCACTACCCAGGGGCAAGTGCAAGCCCAACTCGCTCGCCTGCGCTCTTTTGCGCCCGTGCGCTAGCCCGAACCTAACGCGTGTGGGGTCCGCCCACCCCGCCTGCCAAGCGCCGCCGTGCTTTCTCACTGCCTAGGGTCCTCCTGGGTTGGAGGGGAGTGCGGCGGCGCTTGGCGTAGCGTTCTTTGCCAGGGCCGTGGGTGTGCGCTGGCGGCCCGCTCTTCTATTAATTCCGGTCTCGTCTTGTTTTTTCTGCTGTCTAAGCTTCTCGATTTTGTGCTGCTGCCCACCGTGTGGTTTGCGGCGCTGTTACTCGCTATGCTGCTGGCCCGGCCGGCTGGGCCCTGGCGGGGCCGTTGGCTGGGAGCGGCGGTGCTCCTGTTTTTGGTGGGCACCAATAATGCCCTGGTCAACGAAGCGCTGCTGGCCTGGGAAGCCCCGCCCGCGGCCCTCAGGGCCGTGGCGCCCGCCGATGCGGTGGTGCTGCTCACGGGCATCACAACGGGCGGCAAGTCGCCCCACGACCGGGTGTATCTGGGTCGCGGGGCCGACCGCCTCACCAACGCCTTGTGGCTGTACCGGGCCGGTAAGGTGCGGCGCATTATCATTTCCGGGGGCTCAGGGTCGTTGCTCGCCAGCACCAGTACCGAGGCGGGTGCCCTGCGCACGCTGCTACGCCTGAGCGCCGTGCCCGACTCGGTCATTATGCTGGAGGAGTGGAGCCGCAACACGCGCGAAAACGCGCAGTACACCCAACAGCTACTGGCCCGCAACCCCGGCATCCGGTCGCTGGTGCTAGTTACGTCGGCGTTTCACATGCGGCGGGCCCTAGGGTGCTTCGCCAAGGTAGGGCTGCGGCCCCAGGCTTTTCCGGCCGATTTCTACAGCTCGGACCGCCAGCTGACGCCCGACTACTGGCTAGTGCCCGACCCCTCGGCCCTCACGCGCTGGAGCCTGCTGCTGCACGAAGTAGTGGGTTACTGGGTTTACCGGCTAAAAGGGTATTGTTAGTTAGGTATCAGTTGGCAGTTGTTAGTTGCTAGTAGTAAGAGCTTGTTAAATTGATAATGTTGCTAACAACTGACAACTAGCAGCTAACAACGTAAGAGTCAGTGGACGGCCGCAAGATTATTCACCTCGACATGGATGCGTTTTATGCCTCCGTGGAGCAGCGCGACAACCCCGAGCTGCGCGGGCGGCCCGTGGCCGTGGGCGGCGCCCGCGACCGGGGCGTGGTGGCGGCGGCCAGCTACGAGGCGCGGCAGTTTGGGGTGCGCTCGGCCATGCCCTCGGCTACGGCCCGGCGCCGCTGCCCCGAGTTGCTGTTCGTGAAGCCCCGCTTCGAGGTGTACAAGGCCGTGTCGGCGCAGGTGCGGACTGTTTTGGCCGAGTACACGCCCTTTATCGAGCCGCTGTCGCTAGATGAGGCCTACCTCGACGTGACGGCGCAACTGCCCCTAGGGGTAACGGCCACGCAGTGGGCCCGCGAGATTCGCGCGCGCATCCTGGCCGTTACGGGCCTCACGGCGTCGGCGGGTATTTCCTATAATAAGTTTCTGGCTAAGCTGGCCTCCGACCACCGCAAGCCTAACGGGCAGTTCGTCATTCGGCCGCACGAAGGGCCAGCGTTTGTGGAGCAGCTGGCGGTGGGGCAGTTTCACGGCATTGGCCCGGCCACGGCGGCGCGGCTCAACAACCTGGGCATCTTCACGGGGCTCGACCTGCGGCAGCAGACCGAAGCTTTTCTGCGCCAGCACTTTGGCAAGGCCGGCGGCTATTATTACGCCATTGCCCGCGCCGAAGACCACCGCCCCGTGGTGCCCGACCGCGTGCGCAAGTCCATCGGCTCCGAAACCACCTTTGCCCAGAGCCTGCACGAGCCAGCCGAGTTCTACGAGCGCCTGGAGTTGCTGCTGGCCAGCGTGTGGGCCAGCGCCGAGCGCCTAGGGGTAGCCGGGCGCTCGGTCACGCTCAAGGTGAAGTACGATAACTTTCAGCAGCTTACGCGGAGCCGCTCGGCCGCCGCGCCGGTGCGCACGCTCGCCCATTTCACCCAAACGGCGCACGAGCTGCTGGCGCCGCTGCTGCCCCCGGCCCTAGGGGTGCGCCTACTGGGCATTAGCCTGGCGGGCCTGGAGGGCGAGGCCGTGCAAGCCGGCCAGCAACTGGCGCTGTTTGAATAGATGAGTAGATGTGCAAATGAGAAAATGGGCAGATGTGCAAATAAGAGAATGAGTGGATTTGCAACCTGCACGTCGGCTGGCTCTATTGTTTTTCATCTTCTCATCTGCCCATTTACTCATTCGCACATTTACTTTATCCACACCGATTTCTGGTTCACGAACTCGCGGATGCCCAGCGCCGACAGCTCGCGGCCGTAGCCGGATTTCTTGACCCCGCCGAAGGGCAGCTCGTTCATCGACTTGACCAGGCCGTTGATGAAGACGGCGCCGTTTTCGAGCTGCCGGGCCAGGTTTTCGGCCTGAGGAATGTCCTTCGTCCAGATGGCGGCCCCTAGGCCGAAGCGCGAGTCGTTGGCCAGGCGCAGGGCATCGGTGGCGTCCTTGGCGGTGAGCACCAGCGCCACCGGGCCAAACAGCTCCTCGTGGTAGGCGCGCTGGCCGGGCCGCACGTTGCTCAGCACCATGGGGTCGAAGCGGGTGCTGCCGGGGGCGGGCTGGCCGCCGGCTAGCTCCACCTTGGCGCCCTGGGTTACGCTGTCGGCTACTTGCGCCGCCAGCTGGTCGGCCAGGTCGGGGCGGGCCAGGGGGCCGTAGTCGGTGGTATCGGCCAGCGGGTCGCCGTAGCGCAGCTCGCGCAAGTGGCCCACCAGCCGCCGCGTAAACTCGCGCTGCGCCGAGCGCACCACGATAAAGCGCTTGGCCGCGATGCAGCTCTGGCCGGCATTGATGAGGCGGGCCTGGGCGGCGGTGCGGGCCGCCAGCTCCAAGTCGGCATCGGCCAGCACGATAAACGGGTCGGAGCCACCCAGCTCCAGCACGGTTTTCTTGATGTGCTGGCCTGCCGCGGCCGCCACCGCCGCCCCGGCCCGCTCCGAGCCGGTAAGCGTAGCGGCGCGCACCCGGTCGTCGGCCAGCAGCTCGGCCACCTGCTCGTTGGTAACAAATAGGCTCTGGAACGCGCCAGTGGGCAGGCCGGCGTCGTGCAGCAACTTTTCTAGCGCTAGGGCGCACTGCGGCACGTTGGGCGCGTGCTTGAGCAGGCCTACGTTGCCGGCCATGAGGGCGGGCGCCGCAAAGCGCACCACCTGCCACAGCGGGAAGTTCCAGGGCATGACGGCCAGCATCACCCCTAGGGGCGCGTAGCTGAGGTAGCTGCGGCCGGCATCGGTCTTGATTTCCTCATCGGCCAAGAAGCCTTCGGCGTGCTCGGCGTAGTAGTCGCAGCAGCTGGCGCACTTCTGGGCTTCGGCGCGGCCGTCGCGCAGGGGCTTGCCCATTTCCAGGGCCATGAGGCGGGCCAGCTCATCCTGGCGCTCGCGCAGCAGGGCAGCGGCGCGGTGCAGCACGGCGGCGCGCTCGGCAAAGGTGGTGGTGCGCCAGCGGGCAGCGGCGCGGGCGGCCAGGGCTAGGCGGCGCGCCACCTGCGTGGGCCCTAGAGTGGGGTAGCGCCGTAACAGCTTGCCTGTATAAGGGTTGCGAGATTCGTAAGTCAGCATAGCCAGGGTGTACGAATGGGCGGTGCCCAGGGTAGGGAAGCGAGGCTTAGGAAAAGCCAGCGCTGGCCGTGCCCCGCCATTCGCAGGGCAAGGCTACTAGTTGCGAGCGGGTTCTTAACCCAGGTGCTTGTCTGCCCGTTACTTTAGTGGCCAGGTTACTGCCTCACGTTTTATTTCATTTTGCACGTAGTCTTTGCTTATTCTGTTATCCCATCCAGAATCCCGTGATAGACCAACCACTCATATCAACCCCCACGGCTGCTGAGGCGGCGTTGGTGGCCCGGCTACGGGCCCATCAGCAGGCAGCCATGACCGAGTTTTACGACCGCTACTCTGCTGCGCTCTTCGGCGTCATCAATCGCATTGTGAAAGATGACGCCGAAGCCGAGGACGTGCTGCAGGAGGCCCTGGTCAAAATCTGGAACTCCATCGAGAGCTACGATACCAGCAAGGGCCGCCTATTTACGTGGGTGGTAAATATTAGTCGAAACTTGGCTATCGATAAAATCCGCTCGCGACAGCATCGCGTAAGTGCCAGTGTTCAGAGCCTCGATGATAGTCTCAGCGCCCAGCGCCAGGCTAGCCCCGACCAGTTCCGCCCTGAACACATTGGCCTGCAAGAGATTACCAAGCAACTGGTGCCCGAGCAGCGTCAAATTATCGACCTGCTCTATTTCGGCGGCTTCACCCAAAGCGAGGCAGCCGAGGAGCTCAACCTCCCGCTCGGCACGGTGAAAACCCGCGCCCGCACCGCTTTGAAAATGCTTGCTAAACTGGTTCGCTAACTTCTGTCTACTCCTTACCGTGGAAGATTTTCAAGAATATATAGAATCTGGTCACCTAGAGCAATATGTGCTAGGTGAGCTTTCGCCTGCGGCCGCGGCCGAGGTAGAAGGCTGGGCTGCCCGCCACCCGCAGGTGCGGGCCGAGCTAGATGCACTGCAGGCGGGCCTAGGCCTTTACGCCGAAGCCCACGCCCAAACGCCCCCCGCCGCCATGCGCGAGCGGGTATTGAGCCGCGTGTTTGCCGAAATCGGGCAGCCCGCCGCCACCGACACTACTCCTCTGGCCGAAACCACTGCCCCCGCGCCCACCATGCGCGTGTCGGCCTCGAACCCCCACCTGGCTGAGACGTCGGCCGCGGCGGTAGCTGCCCCTGCAACTGGCCGTGGCTTCTGGGCCGTGGCCGCCTCGGTGGCGCTGATACTTAGTCTCGTGGGCAACGCCTGGCTGTACAGCCGCTGGCAGCAAACCAGCAGCGAGCTGGTAGCGCTCGAAACCGACCAGGCCCGCGTGGCCAGCGCCACCCAGGTGCTGGAGCGCAAGTACGCCGCCACCCGCAACGAGCTGCACATCCTGCGCTCGCCCGAAGAGTACCACATGGTGGCGCTGGCCGGCACGCCCACTCACCCCGAGGCGCGCGCCCGAGTGCTGTTCAACAAAGCCAACCACCGCGTGTACCTCGATGTGCAGCAGTTGCCGGCCCTGCCCGCCGGCAAGCAGTACCAGCTCTGGGCCCTCGACAAGGGCAAGCCTATCGACGCCGGTATGCTGACAGCGGCTACCACCCAGGGCGAGGGCTTGCAGCAGATGAAAGACATTGCCAGCGCCCAGACCTTTGCCATGACCATCGAGCCCACTGGCGGTAGCGTAAACCCCACGCTCAATACCATGACGGTGGTGGGTAATATTTAAGTAGTAGCTTAAATAAAAGCTATTTAACAGGTTAGTAATGCCCGCTCTACCGTTCAGGTAGGGCGGGCATTTTAACTTAACATTTTGCGGGCCCGCACGTTGTAGCCGCCACACTGCTCCTTTTTTCTTTTGCTTTATGCACGGCACTATATTCTCGCTCCTCAAACGCTACGTTCAGCTTCATTACGACCACGCGGCCTGGGTGCGCCTGGTAGAAGCGGCGGGCCTGCCTTCCGGCGACTTCAGCCACAAGGAGGTATACCCTGACGAGCACCTCTACGCCCTGGTGGGCAAGGCCGCCGAGGTAGTTGGCATTACCGAGGGCGAGCTGCACGAGCGGTTTGGCGAGTACCTGGTGCCCGACCTCATGTACATGTACCAGCGCTTTGTGCGGCCCGAGTGGCGCACGCTGGATATGCTGGAGCACACCGAGCACGCGATGCACAACCAAGTGCGCCGCGAACACCCCGAAAACTCGCCGCCCGTGCTCAACGTGCAGCGCCTCAGCGAGAACGAGGTGCTCATCGACTACGTGTCGCCGCGGCGCATGGGTGGGCTGGCCGTAGGCATCGTGCGCGGCCTGGCCACCTACTTCGACGAGGCCGACCGCATCAACGTGCTGCCCACCACCAGCGAGGGCGGGCAGCGCGTCCAAATCCAGGTGCGGCGCAGCTAGCGCAGGATGCCCCTAGGGCCTAAGGGCGAGGTTGGCTTAAAACAGCCTAGGGGCGCTGGGCCGGCCGGGGCGGTAAGCGGGTGTGTCGTCGTCGGTATCGTCCTCGGTTGCATCCAGCTGGTCGTCAGCTTCCTCCTGCTCCTCGTCCTCCATCTCCTCGGGCTCGTCTTCTTCATCGAGCGAGTCGAACACGCGGTCGAGTGAGGCTTCGGCATTGCGCAGCTTGTGGCGGCAGAGGCGAATAAGTTCGGCCGAGCGCTCGGCGCGAGTCGTAAGGTCGTCCACGTCCACCTGGTCGGTTTCGAGGCTGCGCAAAATGGCTTCCAGCTCTTGAATAGCTTCGTTGTAAGTCACCTTTGAGGGAATTGAGAATTATAAATTATGAATTAAAGATTGAGCGTGTAGGCGGGGGCGCAAGTTGCCGAAGATGTTGGTTCTCTTGCCGCAGAAGGCCTACTTCATAAGTCATAATTTTTAATTCGTAATTCGTAATTTTTAATTCAAACGCCTTCTGGGTTTGAAACTGTTGGCGCAGCAGGGCTTCGCGCTTGCGCTGGTGGTGGCGCACGAAGCGGCGCAGTACCGTGCGCGAGCGCTGGCGCAGGCGCCCAGCCTCGTGGGTAAGGGCGCGGCGGGCCGCCTGGGGCAAGGTGTAGCGGAAGCTGGCGAGCTGGCGGCCCAGGTGGGCCAGGTGCAGGCGCGGCGCCTGGGTGGCCTGGCGGCTGCGCTGCCCTAGGGTGTGGCGGGCGCGCGCCAGCTGCTGGCGGCCAGCCTCGCGGGTGTGGTCGGCCAAGTGCTGTAGGTGCTGGTGGTGGCGGGCCAGGTGCTGGCGGCTGCGGTCGGCCACGCGGTCGAGCAGGTCGAGCAGCAGCGCTTCGAGGCGGGCCAGGCGCTCCACCAGGAAGGCGGCCACGGCGGTAGGCGTTTTCAGGGCACGGTGGGCCACTATGTCTAGCACGGCCTCGTCGCGCTCGTGGCCGATGCCAGTGAGCACGGGTAGCGCAAACGAGGCTACGGCCGCCGCCAGCCCATACTCGTCAAAGGCCAGCAAGTCAGTCTTGGAGCCACCCCCCCGAATGATAATCACCACCTCAAACTCGCGGCGGCGCCCCCGAATCTGGTCGAGGGCCGCGCGGATGCTGGCGGGGGCTTCCTCCCCCTGCATCAGGGCCGGGAAGAGGGTGAGTATGAAATCGTAGGGCGCTTCTTCGAGCTGCCGCACAAAGTCTTGGAAGCCAGCGGCCGTGGGCGAGGAAATGACGGCTAGCCGCTGCGGCCCCAGGGGCAGGGCGTGGCGCTGCTGGCGCGCTAGCAAGTCTTTCTCTTGCAAGCGCTTGAGGGTAGCTAGGCGCTGGCGGGCCAGCTCGCCCACGGTATAGCTGGGGTCGAGGGCCAGCACATCCAGCGAGAAGCCGTACTGCTCGTGGAAGGTCACCTTTACGCGCAGCAGCAGGCGCAGGCCGGGGCGCAGCTCCTGGCCGGTAGCCTCGGCAAAGGCGGGGGCAAGTTGCTGGTAGCGGCTGCCCCAGAGCGTGGCCCGCGCTTGGGCCGTAAACCCGAGGGTCTCGGCGCCGGCCGCAGGCTCGGTGAGGGTGAGGTAGCAGTGGCCGCCTACCTGGCGCGGGCGGGTCATTTCGGCCACTTCGGCCACCACCCAGTAGCTCTCGGGGAAGCGGTGCAGCAGGGCGGCGCGCACCTGGGCCAGCAGGCCGCCCAGGCTCAGGGGGGCGTCGGGGGGCGGGGCGGAAGTGGTACGGCGGGCGTAGAGCGGCATAAGGCGAAGGTAGGTTTGAATACCCTGTTGCGGCCTCGTCAGTTCCCCGGCGCAGCTTTTATCCGCTTCAGCTCGCCCTGCTCGCGTGCGTGCCCCTAGGGGCCCCAGGCGGCAACAAGCCGGCGTTAGGGGCGTGCGAGCGCCTAGCAGGAACTCAACTGCTAGGCGCTCACCCACAGTGCGGCGGCAAAATGCAAATTTTCTGGCCGCATAGTCTAATGCGACTAGTACCTTCGTCTTTACATTCAACCCACTCTATATCCCTCCCACTCACATGACCACTCGTTTTCGGGCCCGGCAATCGGCTGTGCTGGCCCTGGCTGCCCTAGGGCTAGCTTTTACCACCCAAGCCCAGACCGCCAAGCCCGCTGGCATCGACCCGGCCAACGTGGACCGCTCGGTGAAGCCTTGCGATAACTTCTTTCAATATGCCAACGGCAACTGGCTGAAAAACAACCCCGTGCCAGCTTCGGAAAGCCGCTGGGGTAGCTTCAACGAGCTGGCCGACCGCAACTACGCCACCCAGCGCACCATCCTCAACGACCTGGCCCGCGGCGCCGCCACGGCCAAGGCCGGCACTAACGCCCAGAAAGTGGGCGACTTCTACGCCTCGGCCATGGACACGATGGCCATTGAGAAAGCCGGCCTCAAGTACCTGCAGCCCTACCTGACCAAAATCAGCAGCCTCAAGAACCTGGGCGAGGTGCAGGCCTACCTGGCCGACCCCAAAAACACCGGCACCGGCTGGTACGACTGGGGCGTGGGGCAAGACGAGAAAATCAGCACTCAGTATGCCGTGCAGTTCGGCCAGGGTGGCCTGAGCTTGCCCGACCGCGACTACTACCTGAAGGACGATGCCCGCTCGAAAAACATCCGGGCGGCATATAAGACCTACATGACCAGCATCTTCCAGCTGCTGGGCGATGCGCCGAGCCTGGCGGCCACCAACGCCGACGCCGTGCTGGCCCTCGAAACCAAGATGGCCCAGGCCAGCCGCAGCCGCGTAGACCTGCGCGACCCGCAGAAGAACTACAACAAAATGACCGTGGCCCAGGCCGCCAAAGATTACCCCAATCTGATGCTGCCGGCGGTGCTCAAAAACGCCGGCCTCAGCACTGCTAAGGAGGTAATCGTGGGCCAGCCCGAGTACATGGCTGCCGCCAACACCCTGCTGGCCAACACGCCGATAGCCGACGAGCGCCAGTACCTGCGCTGGCACCTGGTGAGCAGCCTCACGCCCGCCCTGCCCAAGGCCTACGGCGACGCCAGCTTCCGCTTTGCCCAAGCCCTGACCGGCGCCAAGCAGCAGCAGCCCCGCTGGAAGCGCAGCCTGCAAGCCACCGACCGGGCCCTAGGCGAGGCCTTCGGCCAGCTCTACGTGGACCGCGCCTTCTCGCCCGCCGCCAAGGCCCGCGCTAAGGAAATGATCGAAAACCTGCGTAAAGCCTACGCCGAGCGCATCATGGCCACCGACTGGATGAGCGCCGGCACCAAGAAGGAGGCGTTGACTAAGCTCAATGCCTTCGCGGTGAAAATCGGCTACCCCGATAAGTGGAAGGACTACTCGAAGCTGAAAGTGACCCGCCAGAGCTACCTCGACAACCTGGTGGCCGCTCGCCAGTGGGGCACGCAAGACAACGTCGGCCACTTCGGCAAGCCCATTGACCGGGGCGAGTGGGGCATGACGCCGCCCACGGTGAATGCCTACTACAACCCGCCAATGAACGAGATTGTGTTCCCGGCCGGTATCCTGCAGCCGCCCTTCTACGACCCCAAGGCCGACGATGCGGTGAACTACGGCGGCATTGGCGCCGTGATTGGCCACGAAATGACCCACGGCTTCGACGACCAGGGCCGCCAGTATGACGCCAAGGGCAACCTGCGCGACTGGTGGACCAAGGAAGATGGGGAGAAGTTCACCGCTAAAGCCACCATGGTGGGCCAGCAGTACGACAAGTTTTCGCCCCTCGACTCGGTGTATGTGAACGGCAAGCTGACCATGGGCGAAAACCTGGCCGACCTCGGTGGCCTCACCATCGCCTACCAGGCCTTCCAGAAAACGCAGCAGGCCAAGGAAGCCAAGAGCCTCGACGGCTTCTCGCCCGACCAGCGCTTCTTCCTGGCCTGGGCTCAAATCTGGCGCACCAACATTCGCCCCGAGGCCGCCCGCCAGCAAGTGCTCGTGGACCCGCACTCCCCGGCTCAGTTCCGCACCAACGGCCCGCTCATGAACATGCCCGAGTTCTATAAGGCCTTCGGCTGCCAGCCCACCGACAAAATGGAGCGCCCCACCGCCGACCAGGCCCGCATTTGGTAAGCTAGCGCTTGCATTCAAGTAAAAAGCCCCTCTGCTGCACGCGGAGGGGCTTTTTACTTATGTGGAAATAATAAATATATTTGTTTGAATATTAATCATTATAAAAAATATAAACTTAAGATTAGTTAGCGCCTCTGCCAGCTTCTAACTGAATTGGCATTTCGTCGTAAGTTCTGCCATTTAATATGCGTCCTGATGCTTTCTTATTTTTTCCGCCCCACTGCTTGAAAAAGAATGCAACTCCAGCACTATTACATTGTTCCTGAATACTGAGTACCCAATCGGAATTCATTGGTCTTGGCTTGTGACCACTCTCGCCACCAACAATAACCCAATCAATTTTTTTTAGATTTAAATTATGTAATGGTCCAATTAGCGGTTCAAGTGATAGAAATTTAACTTTTGCTTTTGTTTTTCTTAGGAATATTATTCTGTCAATAACATCTTCGTTTTCAACAGAAACGCCCATCCATATATTGTGTGTCCACTTTAATTCAACAGAGACTTCAAGTAGTCGCTCTGCTCTTTTGGTTAAAACTTGAAAAATATGCTGAGGATTTTCATTCATGACATGAAAAACCTGTTTTATAAATTCTATAGGAACATCTTTATGAAATAAGTCACTCATGGAATTTACAAATACTACTTTTGATGTCTTCCAAGTATATGGTATAGCTAAAGTATCTGGATGGGTCTTAATGATTTTAAATCCAGAGCTATACTTTTCTTGACCCATCGCTTTCAATCTGCGAGTCATTATCTCAGCATAGCAAAACTTGCATCCAGCTGAAATCTTTGTGCAACCCGTTGTCGGATTCCAAGTCATCTCAGTCCATTCTATAGACGAATTTGCCATCATTTAAATTTTAAATGACAATGCTTTGATATAAGAACCGAAACCTTATGCTCCACATTGTCCGTGAAAACTGATTCTAACTTTCCTTCTTCAACAAGGCGACGCAATGCTTTTGTATAGTGACTGCGGCTGTATAAATTATTTTTATGATGATTGTTGAATAAATCTTCTGATAAAACTGATTTTCCTGAATATTCGCTTTGTATTAGCTCTTTTAAATTATCAACATTCCTAGACTTAGCATGCTCGTCAAATATCTTGTTTACGGGATTGTCTAGAGATTTTGCGTCAAAGGTATATGTATTTTTACCATCAAATACTGTTCCGACGTTTGCAAAATCATTATAGATGGTTTTGATTAATTCAAAACCTTTGGCATTCTTAGTTAAATGCAAAATGTAATGGCTCGTGCCCTTTGAATCTTCTTCTTGAAATTTGAATGCCGTATAAAACACATGCTTTCCTAATACTAATTCATATTCCTTGCCTATGCTATCTATGATTAGATTCAATCTGTCTGTAACAGTCTGCTGATATCTTCTGTCCTTTTTGAGTCTTTCAAGCCCTGCTGGGAACCAATCTGCCATTAAGGAATCAAACTTTTCATTTTCCAATGCTGGTTGAATTCGCTTTGTGTTAACAAAAATAAAAATTTCATTCCCCCACTTTTTTAAAAAAGCAGATAAGACATTAGTTTCTATTCCTTTGTAACCAAAAGGGTCGATGAATAATACGGCTGGGCTGTCGTTCCCAATCCCATCCTCAGTTCCTCTAAGTAGATATTCTGTAATTGCTTTGTCTTTGCCAACTGTTCCTTTTCCAAAATGAGGTTTTTGGTTAAATGAGCCATCTGGAAAATGTGTATTAAAATTTTCTTTTAGTTGTTCATAATACTCATTATCATTAAATACAAATTTGACTAGTTTTTTAAGGTTTTCATCCTTAAGGCATTTGCTGGCTACTAACAGTGGAGTTGAATGATTACCATCTTTGTACAATCCAGGTCCTGCAAATAAATCAATGTATCGAAACGAGGTTTGTGAACTCTTGTTTGCTATTATTTTGCAATAATCAGGAAAGTATTCTGAAATAATGCCAGCTTTGATCCTAGATGATACTGTTTGCTTTTTAAAGAAATCAACATTCTTCTTGCTGTCTTTCATGTAGAGGTAGTTAGAGATGATAGTGCTCTGCAATATAGTGATTATTGCTTAATAATAATTCTATTGCTATCTATCTAATTAGTGCTTATTTCAGACTAGTGTGGGTTGTACTATAAATAAACTCATGCTAGCCACAGCGCCCGCCGCGCCCGACCTTTGCGGGCATGTACCTAACCGCCACCACCCAGTTTGGCCTGGAAGAAGTTTTGGCCGACGAGCTGCGCCAGCTCGGAGCCCGCATCGAGTACGTGGGCAACCGCGCTGTGGAGTTCAGCGGCGATAAGCGGCTGCTCTATGAAACCGTGCTCTGGAGCCGCACCGCCATGCGCCTGCTGCGGCCCTTCGCCGACTTCTACGCCCGCGACGAGCGCGCTCTCTACGACGAGGTCAGTGGCATCGACTGGCTGCGCTACCTGCGCCCCGACCAAACCTTCGCCATTACGGCCGTGGTCAGCCGGTCGAGCTTCGAGCACTCGCTCTACGTGGCCCAGCTCACCAAAGACGCCATCGTGGACCAGCTGCGCGAGCGCACCGGCCAGCGCCCCAGCATCGACACCAAGAACCCCGACATTCGGCTGCACCTGCGGATGCTCGAAAACGAGGTAATCCTGAGCCTCGACGCGGCCGGCGACTCGCTGCACCGGCGCGGCTACCGCCAGGGTACCAACGAGGCGCCCCTCAACGAGGTGCTGGCTGCTGGGCTGGTGCTGCTCAGCGGCTGGGACCAGAAGTCGCCGCTCGTTGACCCCATGTGCGGCTCGGCCACCATCCTCACCGAGGCGGGGCTGCTGGCCCAGCGCATTGCGCCGGGGCTGTTCCATCAGGGTAAGTTTGGCTTTGAGAGCTGGCCCGACTTCGATGCGGCGCTGTGGGAACGGGTGCGCCGCGAGGCCGCGGCCCAGCGCCTGGAAGAGCCCCAGGCCTACCTGGCCGGCTCCGACCTCGACCCTAGGGTCATCCAAGCGGCCAGCGCCAACGTGGAGGCCGCGGGCCTGGACGAGTGCATCCGGCTGAGTGTGCGCGACATGCGCGAGGCCACGCCGCCCAAAAACCAGCCGCCCGGCTTGCTCATCACCAACCCGCCCTACGGTGAGCGGATAGGGGAGGAGGCGCAGATGGCCGCCCTCTACCAAACCTTGGGCGACACGCTCAAAACCAACTTTGAGGGCTACGAGGCCTTCGTGTTCACGGGCAACCTGGACGCCGCCAAGCACATTGGGCTGAAAGCGGCGCGGCGCATCCCGCTCTTCAACGGGCCCATCGACTGCCGCCTGCTGAAGTACGAGCTGTACCGCGGCTCGCGGCGGGCGCCGGCTAGCGCGTAGGTGCGGGCCTTAGGGCAGCTAGGCGCGCTAAAATCATGGAGTTACGGGCAGCCTTTCAGCTAGTAGTAAGCGGGGCTTTATGAAGAAATAAAGACCTGAAAGCCAATTGCTAACTTATTAGTTTAGAAGGATATTGCAGCCAAACGACGCGTGGGCCGTAGAAGTTGCCTCAACCTTACGCCTTATTTTAAATGCGTCAATCCTTCAAAAGCGCTGCCTGGGCCACCTCACTGGCGACCCTAGGCGCGCTAGCCGCGTGCAGCGGCAGCAAAACCGATAGCGCGGCCACTGGCACGGCCAATGCTACCGACTCGGCTGCTACTGCTGCCCGCCCCGACACCGCCCGCGCCATGGCCCAGACCGGCCCGCTGCCCGTGCGCCCCAGCAAGCCCAAGCCCACCTGGGGCCCCGACCTGCACCCCGAGATGCAGGCCGTTATCGAAGCCCTCGACTCGCTAAGCGGCGGCCCCACCGCCAAGCCGATGGCGCAAATGACCCCGCAGGAGGCTCGCAAAGCTCCGAGCGCTGCCGATGCCGCCATGGCTACCATGAAGAAATTCCGCATTCCGATGCCGCCTTCTACCGTGGATACTATGAGCCGCGAGGTGGCGCCAGGCGTGCGGGCCCGCATCTATACGCCCAAGTCGGGCACGGCGCCCATGCCGGTTATCGTGTATTTCCACGGCGGCGGCTGGGTTATCGCCAACCTCGATACCTACGACGCCTCGGTGCGCGCCCTGAGCGAGCAAACCGGTGCCGTGGTGGTATCGGTGGCCTACCGCCAGGCGCCCGAGCACAAGTTCCCGACGGCCCACAACGACTGCTTTGCCGCTTACCAGTGGACGCTGAAGAACGCGGCCAGCATTAAAGGCAACGCTGCCAAGGTGGCCGTGGCGGGCGAAAGCGCCGGCGGCAACCTGGCCTGCGCCGTAAGCATGATGGCCCGCGACAAGAAAGTGGCCCTGCCCAAGCACCAGCTCATCGTGTACCCCATAGCGGGCTACAACCTGAGTATGCCTTCGTACCTGGTCAATACCCAAACCAAGCCGCTCAATAAAGACCTGATGGCTTGGTTCTTCAAGTATTACCTGCGCACCCCCGCCGACGGCAAGAACCCGCTGATTGACTTGGTGCACGCCAACCTGAAGGGTCTGCCCCCGGCTACCATTATCACCGACCAGTACGACCCGCTGATGAGCGAGGGTAAAATGCTGGCCGACAACCTGCAAAAAGCCGGCGTGCAAGTGCGCTACAAAAACTACGATGGCGTGACGCACGAATTCTTCGGCATGGCCGCCGTGGTGCCCGACGCCAAGCAGGCGCAGGCCTTCGCGGTAGAAGGCCTAAACATGGGCCTGAAGTAGAGCTTTCCTGAACGACGGACCAGTACTGCGGCCCGCCAACAAGTACAAGCTAATTAATTTAAGACGACATCCCAGGTAGGGGTGTCGTCTTTTTTTTGGGTGCTACCGAAAATAGGACCAGCGTTAAGTCTAAAAAAATTAGCTGAATTGCCCTGCTATTTTTGCTAGCAGCTGGCTAACCTGTTGACGCCTGCCTTGTTGCTGGGTGGCCTAGGGGCAGTCTGCACTTTTGCGGCGCGAACATGGTTATTGCCACTTACTACCGCGCCGTATCTTTACCCATATGTCTGCCGTACTTGCCCCTGCCGATTCTCTTGCCACTGCCCGCCAGGCCCTCAAGCGCTTTTACGGCTACGATAATTTCCGGCCCATGCAGGGCGATATTATCGGCAGCATTCTAGGGGGGCAGGATACGGTAGTGCTCATGCCCACGGGCGGCGGCAAAAGCGTGTGTTTTCAGATTCCGGCCGTGGTGAGCCAGGGCGTGTGCGTGGTGGTGTCGCCGCTCATCGCCCTCATGAAAGACCAGGTAGAGGCGCTGAAAGCCAACGGGATACCCGCCGCCTACCTCAATAGCAGCGTGGGCCAGACCGAAGGCAGCGACGTAGCCCGCGCCGCCCTCAGTGGCCACCTCAAGCTGCTCTACGTCAGCCCCGAGAAGCTGCTGGGCGAAGGCTTTCTGCAGTTTTTGAAGCGCATCAATATCAGCCTCTTCGCCATCGACGAGGCGCACTGCATTTCGAGCTGGGGCCACGACTTCCGGCCCGAGTATACCCAGCTGGGTACGCTGCGCCAGCAGTTTCCGAGCACGCCCATCATCGCTCTCACGGCCACGGCCGACCGCCTCACGCAGCGCGACATCCAGACCCTGCTGCAGTTGCGCGACCCTAGGGTGTTTTTGTCGAGCTTCGACCGGCCCAACATTAACCTGATTGTGCGGCCGGGTCAGGACCGCCTCAACGGCATTCTGGACTTCATCGGCCGGCGGCCCACCGAGGCAGGCATTATCTACTGCCTCTCGCGCAAAACCTGCGAGACCGTGGCCCAGAAGCTGCAGCAAAAGGGCATTAAAGCCAGCCACTACCACGCCGGCATGACGCCCAACCAGCGGGGCAGCGTGCAAGAGAAGTTCTTGCAGGATGACTTGCAAGTGATTGTGGCCACTATTGCCTTCGGCATGGGCATCGACAAGAGCAACGTGCGGTGGGTGATTCACTACAACCTGCCCAAGAACATCGAGGGCTACTACCAGGAAATTGGTCGCGCTGGCCGCGACGGGGCGCCCGCCACGGCCCTGCTGTTTTACAGCTTCGCCGACGTGATGCAGATGCGCGACATGGTGACCAAGGACGTGCCCCAGCGCCAGGCCCTGCTCAACCAAGCTAAGCTCGAGCGCATGCAGCAGTTTGCCGAAGCCGCCAGCTGCCGCCGCCGTATTCTGCTCCACTACTTCTCGGAAGACCTAGGCCGCGACTGCGGCAACTGCGACATCTGCCGCAATCCGCCCACCACCTTCGACGGCACCCTGCTGGCCCAGAAGGCGTTGTCGGCCAGCGTGCGTACCCACCAGCGCGTGAGCATCAACTTGCTCATCGACATTCTGCGCGGCATGCGCAACCAGGCGGTGCTCAGCCACGGCTACGACCAAATAAAAACTTACGGCGCCGGCCAAGACCTGCCCTACCTCGACTGGTACAGCTACCTGCACCAGATGCTCAACGATGGTCTGTTTTACATCGCCTACGAGGAAGGCTACTCCCTGAAAATTACCGAGCGCGGCCAGCAGGTGCTTAAGGGCCAGCTGCCGGTGTCGCTCAAGAAATTCCAGCCCGCTGAGAAGGCCGAAAAGCCAACCCGCGCGGGCAAGAAAGCTGCTGCCGAAGCCGCTGCCGCCACTTCCGGCTCACCCGAAGCCCGCCTGTTCGAGCGCCTGCGCCAGCTGCGCAAAGCCATCGCCGACGAGCAGGGTGTGCCGCCCTACGTGGTATTTTCGGATGCGACGCTGCAAGAAATGGCGCGTGAGCAGCCCGCCAGCCGCGTGGCCATGCTCAGCATCTCGGGTGTGCGCATGAAGAAGTTCGAAACCTACGGCGAGGCGTTTATCGAAGCCATCCGGCAGCACGGCACCCCTAGGTCGGTGCCCGCCCCCGACGAAACCGACGACGAGGACGTGCCGCCCTTTGTGAGCGAGCCCGCCGCCAAGAAGCTCGCCCGCCCCAGCCAAAAGGCAGCGCCAGCCAAGGCCGACCCCAACGACCTCAACGACACCGAGGAGCAAAGCCTACACCTGCACCGCCAAGGCCTCTCGCCCGAGCAGATTGCCGAGCAGCGCAGCATGGCCGTGAGCACCATCAAAAGCCACCTGGAGCGCGCCTACGCCAAAGGCCGCGACCTGCGCCTCGAAGAATTCTTAACTGACTCTGACTTGGCAGCCATCAATACCGCGCGCGTCCAGCTGGGCGGCGCCCCCGGCCTACGCGACCTCTTCGACCACCTGCGCGAGAAGTACGACTACTTCCAACTGCGCTTGGCTAGCCTGCACATGCAGCGGCGCCAAGGGTAGCGGGCGCCCCAAGCCTCAATAATCTTAAATGCCCTAGGCCCTCCTAGGTAGTGAAAGGCAGCTCTGCGGCTGGCTTTCACTACCTAGGAGGGCCTAGGGCGTTACGTGGCTACTTATAATCCGGCAGGAATGCGTTGTCAAAAACTTTGGCGCGGTTGCGGCCGTCGATGTCGCAGGCCCAGATTTCCGGGGGGCTAATGTCGTCGTTGGAGCGGTTGACGAAGATGAGTTGGAAGCCCGTGGGGGAATAGCGCGGTGTTAGGTCGTTGGTACCCGTGGCCTTTGAGAAGCTGCTGTTGTTACCGCTGCTGCTATTGCCGCTGATATCGACGGCTGGTGAACCATTGAGGCGCTGGGTAAAGATGCGTGTATCAAGCTGGCGACCGCCTACGTCGTTGAAGCCGGCTACGTCGCGGGTGTATACCACCGTGCCACCGTCTATACTAAAGCTGGGCGAGTCGAGACGGCCGGGCAGGTTATCAACCAGCAGCACGGGGTTGCTGCCGTCCACGTTGTAGAGGTACAGCTCGGCGTCGTAGGGCCGCGAGCCGATGGTTTGCACTATCAGGCGGCCCCCATTCTGGGCCGTCCAGTCGCACTCACGGAAGTGGCGGCCGGCCGGGGCGGTGGCCAGCAGCACCAGCCCGCTGCCGTCGCGGTTGATGCGGTACAGCTGGTCGTAGTGGCTGTAAATCAGCTGGGCCCCATCGGGCGACCACCGGTAGCCCACGCCCGCGTTGCTGTAGCCCTCAGCCGAGAGCGTCGTAATCTGACGTTGGTTCGAGCCATCGCGGTTCATGGTGTACAGCTGAAACTGCCCGCTGGCATTGGAACTGTACGCGATAATGTCGCGGGTGGGGCTTAGCTGCGGCGCCGTTTCCACCGTGGTGGCATTGGTTAGGCGCACCAAGGTGGTGCCCGCAGCATTTGAGGAGTAGATGTCGGTGTTGCCGCTCACGGTGCGGGCAAACAGGTAGCGATTGTCAGGTTGGAGTACTGTTTGGAAGCTCCACACTGGACCGCGGGCCGTGGCGCCAGCTGGGTTGCGCGTCGTTACCTGCCAGTAATAGGTGGTGTTGTAGCGAAGATTGGTGGCTGTTACGATGGTATCGCGGATGTTTGAGGCCAGCGTCCGCTGGTTGAGGTTATTACTCTCAAACAGGATGACGTCGTACTTAAGCGAATCGCCAGGCTGCGTTCCGGTAGCTGGGTGCCACCCTAATTGCACAGTGATAGCCTGATTGGTAGCGCCGCTAGCCGGCGTGGGCCGCGTGGGGGCACCTGGTGCTGCCGAGGTCGTAGTTTTATTGAGCAGCAGCACTATCGACTGCGTTTTTCCATCGCTAACAGTGGCACTGCCAGTAGTAGCGTCGTAGCCAGCCCGGCGGGCCGCCACGCTGAGTGTACCAATTGGTACCTGGCTGATGCTGACCTGACCCCGCGCGTCGGTGACGTAGGAGCCGGTGGCGGGGGTAGTACTCACTGCCACGTTAGCCAGCGGCTGGCTGGTGCTGCCATCGAGCACAGTTACGGCCAGTGTGCCGTAATAGGCGGGTTCTACTTGGGTAGGCTCGCAGGCGACTAGGCCCAGCAAGCATACTAGTGCAAGCCAAGCACCCCGGTAACGGCCCCAGGTGCGGAGTAAAAGAAGCATGAAGCAGAAAAAGGAGGAGCGATGGGTAGCTAGCGAGCGGGTGCCTGCACGGCCGAGTCTTGAGCCACTGTGTGGCCGGCCATGTCCAGCACGCGCAGGTGCACGCGGTAGGTATCCTGGGCCGAGACGTTGACGCGAGTTTGCGATAGAGCCACATCCTGGGATGGGGCCACGTCAAACTCGCCGCGCTGGGTGTTTTGCGAGCGCCCACCGCCACCCTCATGCAGCATCGACAGCTCGTAGCGGTAGCGAGCTGGTGCCGCCAGCTGGCTGATGCAGTGGCCCGTGATGGAGAGGTAACCGTCTTGCTGCTGTAGCTCGAGGTGGGCGCGGCAGGGGGCTGGGGCGGCGGTGGCACCAGGCCAAGCTGCTAATAATAAAAGCCAAGGGTTCATAGCTCAAGAGAGGAAAGGGTGGAAAAATGAGTTAATTGTTCAGCTTCAGTTGGTTAGCTAGCTAGCTGCTACTGAAATTAGGAAAGGCCAAGCTGCCGCGGGGCAACTGGCCTTTCCTATCTATTCGTGCAAATACCTCACTACCAAGCGGGCTAGGGTTTAATCTTGCCTTGCTCGATGGTGAGGTTAATGCCGCTGCCGCGCATTTCCACGGTGTAGCCCGGCGTAGCCTGAATGGTGGATTCCACCTGCTTCAGGCTGTTGTTGTTGCCGTACTGGTTAATAGTGTAGCTGCGCTGGCTTTCGCGAATTTCGCTGCTGACTTGGTTGTTGCTGCCGTTCTGATTGATATTTAGCTCGGTACGGTCGGCAACTACCAATCCTGTGAGGCGGTTGTTATCGCCGCGCTGCGTCAGGGCCGAAGTATTATTCTGGCCTTGCTGCGTTAGGTCGGCTTGGTTGCCGTTGCCTTGCTGCAAGCTGTTGGCCGTGTTGCCACTGCCGGCCTGAATAAGCCCTAGGGCATTAGCGGCGCCTACCTGCTCCACATAGGCCTGGTTGACGCCTGCTCCCGTCAGGCTCTGCTGGTCGATGCGGGCGTTATTACCAGAACCGTTCTGTAGCAGCAGCGCGTTGTTCTGGTAGCTGGTGCCGGTGGGCAGGCGTTCGGGGCTGATAGTCTCAGCTAGCCGCTGCTCTACTGTGGCAGCCTCGCTGGCTGGCTGCTGCTGGGCATGGGCCGCGTGGGCGGCAGCTAGGCAGCCAAGCAGCAGTAACAGGTACGATTTCATAAGCAAATAGGTAAGGAGCTAAGCTGTAGTGAAATAATACCCTAAATGGGCCAGGACCGGTATCTTCTGCAAGATAACACCGACCCTGACCCGTTTTAGCAGCAACACGCCAACTTGAGGTTTTTAAACCTTAGCATTGCGTTCTAATAGCTGCCTTATTGGCATCGATTTAAATAGGATAAGCGACCGAGCCATAGGTGTACTTATAAGCAGGCCGCTTCGTTGTTAGCGCGACTGGGTGATGGTACCCATGTTGCCGCTACCCATCTGCGAAACCTGAGCCGTCTGGCCAGGGCCACCTGCTGCGGAAGTTTGGCTGATAGTTAGCGTATTGCTGCTGCCGCCGCCTTGCAGGGCGTAGGTGCCTGCACCGCCCAAGCCTTGCACCAGGTTTTGGTCACCCATCTGGTTAATGGTTGCGTGGTTGTTATTCCCCCCGTTCTGCTTCAGACGAGCTTGGTTGTCGCTACCCGATTGGGTGATGCGACCATACGAATTTGATGTGAAGGGGGCGCCGCTAATATTCGTTTGGTCTAAATAAGCGGTGTTGCGATCACCCGTTTGGCTAACCGTACCCTCGGTAGCAACAGTTGAGAAGCCGGTCTGGTTGGTGTTGGCATAGTTACCAATTCCCGCTTGGGTAGTAGTAACCACGTTGCCCGGCCCGGCATTATCATTCTGGTAAGAATAAGCTTTGTTGTTATCACCTACCTGGCTGATGGTAGCCTGTTGGCTATACGAGCTTAGCTGCTGGATATAAGCCGTGCTATTAGCACTGCTAACGCCAGATTGGCCATTATTACCCTGCCGGATGGTAGCTGTTTGGCCACTACCACCGCCGCTGACACCCCGCTGGTCAACCGTGGCCTTATCGTTGCTAGACCCGAGTTGGCTCACGGTCGCATTCATGCTCTGCCCGTTTTGGGTGACACTTACCGTCGAGCCAGTAGTGAACTTGTTCGATTGATTTACCGTCGCGTTGTTGCTGGTACCACTACCGCCAGTCCCAGTTTGAGCAATGTCAATCGAGTTTAGAGCTCCAGTGCCCGTGTTTTGTGAGGTAGTGGCGTTGTTGTAAGTGCCCTGCTGAGCTACCGTCGCAGATTGAGCATTTGAGCTGTTCTGCTCATTGGAGTTGGTGTTGTAGCTACCAGTTTGGGTCACCCGAGCAGTCTGGGTGCTGCCGTTCTGCCTTGTGGTAGAGTTGTTAAAAGACCCAGTCTGGGTGGTGGTGGAGTTATGGCTGCTGCCGTTCTGGCTGAGCGTGGTGGTGTTTTGGGCGTAGGCCGAACCGGCCATTAGCATCATTGCGGCGGCAAGCAGCAGGTGTTGATTAAGCTTTTTCATGTTGGTTGGGGTGAGGGTAAAAAACGTATTGGTTACTAAGGAGTTGGGGGTGGGTGTTTCTCTCCCGGAAGAGCGAAACAAAAGTAGTTGGTCAAATAGTGATATAAAAAATTTTTAAAGTTAAATAAACAAAATCAGGTATAATTACGTGTTTATATATTTCGACTATATTTCAAATGTAGTATATAGCTTGTTTTTAAGGATTTGTATTGGTGACTTTCGGTGCGCGATGGTGCCCTAGGTAAAGCGTCAGGCCGGCGCGAGCGCCCCAGTAGTAGTCGTTGTAGCGGCCGGTTACCACGCCGTCAAGCTCGTCGGTTAGGTAGTAGTGGTTATCCACCCCCAAATTCAGCCCCAAGCGGGGTGTGAGCAGATACTCGGCCCCGATACCAGCCAACAAGTGGGGGAGGGGCCGTCGGCTCAGGTCGGAGGAGGTGCGCACGGTGGCGCCGGCGCCGGCTAGCAGGTAGGGCGTAAACCGGTCGCGCGGTAATAGGCGTAGCAGCAAGCCTCCTTCAGCATAGGCGTAGCTGGTGTTAAAATAGTTGCGGTTGGGGCCGGCTGCCAGGCGCAACTGCCCTGCGTTCAAAAACAAGCTGGCGCTTTCGCCTAGACCGACGCGCAGGGTAGCCTCGCTGCCTAGCGTGGTAACGGGGGCGCCAAAATCGCCGCCGTACTGCACGATGCTACCATTCAGGCCTAGGGCCAGGGGGGCGCGGCGCGGCGTTTGTGTGCGGCCCAGCACATCGATGTTCAGGTTGTCCTCCTTCTCACGCAGGTAGCGCTGGCGGGCCGGGCCGTGTACGTCGGCCGTGTCGCGCGGCAGCCACAGGCGCTCGTCGAAGCCTTCGAACACCAGGGCCTGTACCGATTTCTCGATGGCGTCTTTCACGGCCATCTCGCTGGGCTCATTGTAAGTGAAACCAGTTTCGGCTTCGAGTATGCGTTTCGAGTCTACAAATTGAAACAGGTTAGCCCCAATCTGCTGCGAGAGCAGAGTTTTGGAGGTGTACACGGTTTTCAGCACCCGGCCCGTGTTGGTGCTCACGGCCCGTAGGTACACGGTCACCCGGTCTTGCCGGTACTGGCCCGAGGCGCCGGCCCCGAAGTAGCGCAGGCCTGCGCCACCGGTAATGATGTTGGCATCGTAAGAGATGATACCGCCCTCCAGAATGACGCCCGCAAAGAGCAAGGAGGGCAGGTTAGGCTGCCGCTGGCCGGTTTGCTCGGCATACTCCTGGCGAGTGCTGCGAATAATCTTGCGCTCGTTGAGCAGGTTGCCCAGGTTCTCGCGCTCGATGGGCTCAAACCATTGCGAGTCTTCCAGCGCCCGAATGAGCACCGTAGTAGCGCCCTGTGTAACGGCCGTGGAAAAGCTGGCGCCGTTGTCCTGGGGCTTGTATTGGCCGGTCTGGTCGCGAAATTTATAAACGGCCACTACCGTTTTGCGCAGCGGCGTGGGCAGGTCGCCCCACTGCGCGGGCGTGCGCAGCTCGGCCCCTAGGCGGGCGCGCTGGGGGGCTAGGGGGTGCTGGTAGAGGTAGGGAGTGCACGCGCCGAGCCCCACAAACAAGAGCCCAGCTGCTAAGCGGCGCAGAAAAAAGGAGAGCATAACGGAGTAGCTGTAGCCTGTGGGAAAGGGGATAGCCGGAACCTCGCGCTACCTAGGTAGTCACCCGAAGTTTCAGCCCGGCAACAGCCGGTGCTACAGCCCGTTGGGGATGGTAATAGTCGTTTGGTTGCCGGTGCCGGTGTCCGTCACGGTGATGACAACGCCGCCGGCGCTTTGCCCTACCTGCACTTGGTAGGCGCCCACGGTGTAGGTGCCGGGCTTAATGGCCCCTTGCCCAAACTGCGAGGTAATAAGGCGGCTTGTGAGCTGGCTGAGTACCTGCTGGTTAAGGTTAGCCGAAAACTGCGCTAGGGGGTCCGTCGTGGTGGTGGTGGCATTGTTCACCGGGTCCTGGATGCGGTTTTGCGCCGTGGCGGAGGCCTGCAGCCACGCGTAGTTGAAGGTGTTGCCTCCGAATGCCGGGTTGATAGGCGTATACACAAACTTTTGTGCATGGGCCGCATTTGCTCCCAGGGCTAGCGCCGCCAGGAGCAGAAGCGTAAGAAGTTGTTTCATAGAAGAGTAGAGAGTGGGAAAGAGCAGGGCGGGTGGAGGTGGGGCCTCCGGTAGTCGTAGGAAGCTAGTACACTTCCAGGGGGGTGCGCTGGCCCGATTCGAGCTGGCGGCTTACGTTCTGTAGTTCAACCAAGTAGCCTTGAGCAATTTCTACGGCCTCGGTCGCCAGCTCTTCTAGCTGGTCAAACCGAGAAGGTAGCGGGGTTTCGATTAGCTCCTGGTCGTTGACGGTGAGCACCACGAGCGATGAGTTGCCGCGGCCGGTCCGCTCGCTCACCAGCACGGTGAAATCGGTGCTGTTGGGTGGTGCCTCGAAGGCACCGTAGAACAAATCGTAGAAATCATGACCGAGCTTGGTTCGCGCTTGGTCTAGTACTAAGCCGGCCGACTCGGGGCCCGTACGCCGGGTTAGGGAGTCGGCGCGGAGCATAAGGCGTAGGGCTTCCTCCAGCTTGGCCGGGGGTAAGGGTTTGGCCGAGGGCGTCACCAAAACCTTGGGGGCGATGGTGGCCTTTGGCACGGGTTGGGGCCGAGCAGGCGACTCGGCAGGCGGAGTGGTTTGGCGCGGGGCTTGCTGCGCCAAGCCAGGAGTAGCCGCTGCGCAGGCCCAGAGCAGCCCCGCCCACAGAAGGCCGCTACCGGGTACAGAGCAGGAATACTTATCGATAACTACCCGCATGGCAGTAAACTCGATTGTTGACTTGTGCAGCAATAGAATGGTGCTACAAACATATTGCATTGCACCCAGATTATTCTGTAATTCCCGAAGAAATAGAGGGTATTAGTAAAGTTCAGGTATTTATACGTGAGCGGTGATTAAGTCATGCTAACATGCAATACATGAGGCTACACGTATAAATACTCGCGGTGTGGCCGGCAGCTAATTAAGATCGGCCGGCACTGCTGCCTGGGGTCGTTATGCTAGCCATAGCATGTGGCGTGCTGTTTACGCCGCTGCTGCTTCGCCACCCCCCGCACCCGGCTTGTTGGGCTTCATCAGAAATACCAGCGGCATTACGCAGAGGCACAAGATGCTCAACACCCAAAAGGCGTCGGTGTAGGCGATGGTGGTAGCCTGCTGCTGCACGCTGCGCAGCACTACGGCCTGCGCGTGCTGCAAGGCATCGACGGCGCTGCCGGCCCCGTTGAAGACGGTAGTGCCAATTTGCTGCAGGCTGCTGGTGTAGTCGGCGTTGGTGCCTACTAGGCCGTCTACGAGGCGGCTTTGGTGGAACTGGCTGCGCCGGGCCACGATGGTTTCGATGGCCGCAATGCCGAAGCCGCCCCCAATGGTTTGGGCCAGGTTGATGAAGGTGGCGGCCTAGTTGGTCTTGGCCTTGGGCAGCCCCACGTAGGCCGCCACGTTGATAGGCACGAACAAAAAGCCTAGCCCTAGGGCCTGAAACAGCCGCGCCTCGGCCACGCTCTTAAAATCGACCACCGTGCTCAGCGTGTGGGCGTAGTTGTAGAAGGCCAGCGAGCTGATGCCCATGCCCAGCATAATGAGCCAGCGCGCTTGCACCTTGCCCGTGAGCCAGCCCACGATGGGCAGTAGCCCAATGAGCAGCAGCCCGCCCGGCGTGATAACCAGCCCGGCATCGACGGGCCGGTAGCCTAGCAGCGTTTGCAAAAACTGCGGCAGCTGCGTGCTGCTACCATAGAGCAGAATGCCCACCACAAACATGATGAGGATGGAGGATGCAAATGTGCGGCTGCGAAACAAGCTCAAGTCGAAGATGGGGTTCTTGGCCCGCGTTTCCCACAAAATGCCCCCTAGCAGCAGCACCCCGACAAAATGGCCAGGCCTGTAATCAGACCCGAACCAAACCAATCGTCGCGCTCGCCCCGGCTCAGCACAAACTGCAACGAGCTGAGACCTAGCGCCAGCAGCCCTAGGCCTACCACGTCGAGGCGCAGGCCCTTGGCCCAGGCGGCCTTGGCCTTTATCAGCTCGGGCGGGTCTTTGACGAGCACGCTGGTCATGAAGGCGGCGAAGAACGCCACCGGCACGTTCACGAAGAGTACCCAGTGCCAGCTGTAAGTATCTACTAGCCAGCCGCAGAGCAGCGGCCCGATGGTGGGCGCCACCACCGTAGCTACTCCAAACAGCGCAAATGCCTGCCCGCGCTGCGAGTCCGGAAACGAGTCTTTTAGAATGGCCTGCGCCATGGTGGGGATGACGCCGCACAGCCCCTGGCACACCCGAAACACCAGCAGCATGGCTAGCGACGACGAGAGCCCGCACAGCAGCGACGAGATGCCGTAGAGCACCAGCGCGCCCGAAAATAGCCGCGTGCGCCCAATGGCCGTGGCCAAGAAGCCCGCGAGCGGTAGCATCACGGCCTCGGCCAGCAGCGAGGTGATTACCCAGGTCACATCATCCTGCGAGGTCCCTAGGCTGCCGCCGATGTGCTGCAAGGCCACCGACACGCTGGAGTTGTCGAGCACGTCCATGAACTTGCCCAGGGCCACCGTCACGGCAATGAGCCACTTTAGGCTGCCGGCCCCCTGCTCGGCGGCCGCGGGCTTAGCGGGCGCTGGCCGTTGCTTGGCGCGGGGTTGGGTTGCGGGCATACTGGTTTACTAACTAGAATTTTACGGTAGCGCAAGGGCTGTTTTTGGGAGGAGCATCTTGCTACCTGGCTTGAAGGCCCCCTAGGCTACTGCGGCGGCGCGGGCGGCGCCACGTGCAGCTGCGTGCGGGCCAGGCTCAGCGCCTCCTGGTAGTGCTTCACGAAGTCGTTTAGAATTTCTTCTCGTGTGATGCTGTCGAGCGTCCGGCCCTCGCGCCAAGTGCTCAGCACCTCCATGGTTTTGGTGCGGGCGGGCTCCTTGTCATCCTTTTTATCGCCGCCTTCTTCCCCGCCTCCGTCATCGTCTTTCTTTTCGTCGTCGCCCTGGTCGTCGCCTTCGGCTTTTTCGGGCTGGCCCTGTTCCTGCTGAATGGTTTCGGCCAGCTTGTTTTCCTCAAACCAGCAGTGGATGTAGGGCGTCACGGCCTCAATGCGCACCTCGGCCACCACGGCGTACTGAAATTCCCCTTCGCCGATTATATGTTTGACAATCAAGTACATGCGCTCGGCCTCGCGGCCGGCTTCGGCCCGGCGGCCGCGGCGACCTAGGGCCTCGGCGGCGGCTTGCAGGGCCGGCAGGGCCACGTCGTTGTAGAAAGTTGTTTGGCGGCCCATGTTGTTGGCAAAGGCTTTGTCTTCGCGGCCTAGGGTATCAAAAAGGCCGTCGAGGTCGGCTTGCCAGTTGCCGGACGATGGGGTGGGAGCGTTGTTCATCTAGAAAGGGAGGTAGGAATCTGTAGGCGGTCATGCTGAGCGCAGCGGAGTCGAAGCATCTCTACTGCTCTATTCGGTTGCCATTCAACGATGCAATAGAGATGCTTCGACTCCGCTGCGCTGCGCTCAGCATGACGTTCTCTTTACTCGTTCAACTATGTATACTTCACCGGGCCTACTGTGCGGCGGGCGGGGTGGTCGGTTACTTGGGGCAGGGCCTCGCGGTGAGCCCGCTCGATTTCCTGCTCGGTGGGGGCCACGGTGATGTCTGCCTCGGGCACCACCGACATGCCAGGGGCCAGCAGGTGCAAGTCGGGCTGCCCATCGAACACGATTTTTACCGGTACGCGCTGCACCACCTTCACGTAGTTGCCGGTGGCGTTTTCGGCCGGCAGTAGGCTAAAGCGTGAGCCGGTGCCCCGCTGGAAGCTCTCGACCCGGCCCCGGAACTGCTGGCCGGGGTAGGCGTCCACCTCCAGCAGCGCCGGCTGGCCCACGCGCATGCTGGTCAGCTGCGTTTCCTTGAAGTTGGCCGTCACCCAAAGCTGGCCATAGGCGATGAGCAGCAGCTGCTGGCCCACAGCCACCGTCTGGCCCTCGTCCACGGCCACGGCTTTGCTGGTGACGCGGCCGGCCTCGCTGGCGTAAATCTTGGTGTAGCTGAGTTGCAGGGCGGCCTGCTCGGCGGCAGCCTGGGCCTCGCCAATCTGGGCCTCGGACACGCTGATTTGCTCGGTGGCCTGGCGAAAGTCGTTCTGGGCCTGGGCTACCACAGCGGCAGCCTGGCGGACCTGAGCCAGCGCGGTTTGAGTGCGGCGGCGGGCGGCCTCGGCCTGGGCGGCGGTGGCGGCTTGGTCGTAGCGCTGGCGTGAGATGGCGTCGGTCTCGTACAGCTCGGCATAGCGGCGCTCGTCGCGGGCGGCGTTGGCGGCCTGGGCTTCGGCGGCGGCGGTTTGGGCCTGGGTGGCCTCGGCGGCGGCTAGCTGGGCCTGCTGCTGGGCAATGACGCTGCGGCGGGCCTCGGCGGCTTTGCGCGAGGTGTTGCGCTGAGCCTCGGCGCTCACCACGGCGGCGCGGGCCTGGGCCAGCCGGGCCTGGTAGTCGCGCGGGTCAATCTCTAGCAGCAGCTGGCCGGGCTTGACTTGCTGGTTGTCTTGGACATACACCTTCATTACTCGCCCAGCGGCCCTAGGGCTCACGCGCACCGCGTGGCCCTCGATGAAGGCGTCGTCGGTGGTTTCGTGGTGGCTGGAGTAGCGCAGGTGGCTGATGCCCCACCACGCCACGGCCACCAGTACCAGCGCGGCCACGATGAAAAACCAAGTTTGCCGGTAGAAGGGCCGGTGGGTGGTGTCGGCGGGGTCGTCCTTGGCCTGCGGCATGGTGCGCCGGCCGCCCCCCGGCCGCTGGTCGGGCGCGTCGGAGGGGTTGGGCACCCGCTGGCGCATGGGCTCGCGGGCGGGGCTGGCGGCAGGGGAGGTAGTGGGGGCGGGCATGAACGGTTTCCTAGATAAGGGTAGAAATCACTTGGCAGGCTGTGGGGAGAAGCGAAGCGCTACAGCCGGAAGCTTTGGGCCGCGCCCGTGGCCGCGGCGTAGTTGAGCCGGGCAGCCCCGTACTGGGCCAGGGCCTGCACGCGCAGGGCGCGGGCGTTGGCCAGGCCGGCCTGGGCTTGCAGCACTTCCAGGTTGTCGGCTACGCCGGCCCGGAAGCGCTGGGTGGCCAGGGCCAGCTCGTGGCCGGCCAGGTCGAGCTGCTCGTCGGCCGAGCGTACTTGCTCGGTAGCCAGGTTCCAGGCCAGCAGGGCGTTGCGCACGTCTTGCTCGACCTGGCCGCGGGTGTTGCCCAGCTCCAGCTCGGCTTGGCGCTCTTGGCTGCGGGCCTGGTTTTCGCGGCCACGGATGTAGCCCCCGTCAAACACTGGCACGCTGAGCGTGACGCCGTAGGTGCGGGTGGCGCGGTTGTTTTGCCAGGGCGTGGTGCCCGAGGCCCCGTAGTCGGCGGCCGCCGCCACTACCGGCAGGCGCGCGGCCGAGCGGCTGCGGCGGTCGAGGGCGCGCTGCTGAATAGTTTGCTCGGCAATGCGGGTTTCGAGGCGGGCGTTTTGGGCGGCGGGCAGCGCCTCGGCCACGGTGGGCACCGGCTCGGGGCGCAGCCCTAGGGTATCGACAAGCTGGGTAGCGCTGCCCTGGGGCAAGCCAATGGCGCGTTCCAAATCGAGGCGGTCTTGGGTGAAGGCGGCTTCGGCCTGCCCCACGCGCAGGCGCTGCTGGCTGGCGCGGGTTTGGGCGCGCACCACGTCGATGCCGTTGGCTACGCCCGCGTCGCGCTGCTGCTGGGCCAGTTGGCGCAGGGCTTCGGCCAGGGCCAGGTCGGCGCGGGCGGCGCGCACATCGAGGCTACCGCGCTGGGCGTTGAGGTAAGCCAGCGCCATGAAGGTGGCTACCTGCTCGCGGGCCAGCTGGGCCCCTAGGTCGGCCACCTGCACGGCGGCGGTGTTGCTCTTGAGCTGGCGCAGGCTAGCGATGTCGAGCAATGCCTGCGAGAAATACAGGCGTGCATCGAAGGTGTTGAACGGACCCACGAAGGAGGGGATGCTCGGCGCGGCTCCACCGCCAGCGCCGCCGGTACCTCCTCCTGTACCACCACTGCCCATGCTGCTCTGGTCGCCGCCCGGCGTCAGGCCCAGGGCGGCCAGGTTGAGGGTGCGGTTTTGCTGGTAGGCCATGCCCGAGAGGTTGGGCAGCAGAAACGAGCGCACCTGCTGGCGCAGGGCCCGCGCCTGGCTGGCCCGCTCGGAAGCCAGCAGCGTGGTTAGGTTGTTGTCGATGCCGAGCTTGATGGCCTCGGACAGGCTGAGGGTGGCCGGCGCCTGAGCCACGGTGCGGGCCGCGCCGGTGGGCGTAGTTAGGTTACCGCCGTATTGCACCCGACCGCCCACCGGCGCCTGGGGCGTGCTGCTACCGCTGGGTTCGCCTAGGGTGCCCTGGCCGCCGGGGGCCGGAGCGCTGCCGCACGCTGCCTCGCCGGCCGCCGGCTGGCTGAGCCCTAGGGGCTGCGGCTGGCTCACACGGCCAGGCTAGCCGCCCTGCTGCGCCTGCTGCTCGGCGGCTTGCTGGAGCTGCTGGCGACGCTGCTCTAGCTACTGCATCTGCGGTTGGCCCACTGGTGGCCCCCAATGCCAGCTTGGCTGCTGGCGGCGCCCGGCTGGGGCCGGGTGTTGGGCGTCGCGGCGGGCCTGGTTTGCGCCAGCGCGGCATGGGCGGCCAGCAGCAGGCCCAACCCGGTGCAAACGGCTCGGCGTAAAAAGTAATTTGGAAGGTAGGTTTTTCGCATAAGAGCCCCGCTCAGTGCGACGGCGGATAGTTAAACGGGAATTGCGCAGCTAGGGATAAAGTGCTTAGCTATAGCTTATTAATGCTCCATGTTTGGCTATAAGGTCTATTTCTTCTAGTCTGCGCGCTTGCCCGCGATTTGGCACACCGAAAAAGCAGATTACCAGTTAGCAGTAGTGAGCAATTGCTCCGTTTGTTGCGCGTGCCTATCCGCCGGGTAGCTTGGTTGGCTGCTTCGGAAAAAGCTGCGCCGCTAGCTGCCTTGGCTGGGTCAAGGCATGGTTTAGCGCCTTAAGGCACGCGCTAAACCAAAAACAGCCGCCCAATACGGAGCGGCTGCCTTTATCAGTGCCTTATCCCTAGGGGTCTTACAATCCCGGAATCACGTCCAGCAGGCTGCGGCCTTTGGTGGCAATGGCCTCGCGGAACTGGTTCTTAATAACGTTTTTGACGATTTCGCTGGTGTCGCGCTCGCCGCGGGCCAGGGCTTTCACAAACTCGATAGCTTGGGTGGTGCTCACTTTGCCGGGCATGGCGGGCTCGTTGGGGTCAACTATGCAGTCTACCACCACCGGGCCGTCGTGGGCCAGCGCTTGGCGGATGACGTGCTCGGCGTCCTCAGTCTTGCTGAGGGTGAAGCCGGTGGCTCCGCAGGCGTCGGCAAACTTGGCGAAGTCGATGGGCTGCAAATCCACGCCGTACTCGGGGTTGCCTTCCATCACAATCTGCTCCCACTTGATTTGGCCGTAGGCGCGGTTGCTGAAAATGAACACCTTAATAGGGAGCTTGTAGCGTACGGCCGTGGCCAGTTCGCCCATTAGCATCGTGAAGCCGCCGTCGCCCACCAGCGCTACCACCGGCCGGCCGGGGTGCGCCACCGAGGCGGCAATGGCGTAAGGCAGGCCGGCGGCCATGGTAGCCAGCAGCCCCGAAGTCGAGAATAGCATGTTGTCCTGCATCTGGATGTAGCGCGCCGCCCAGGTTGTGTTGTTGCCGCAGTCGCAGGTCACGATGGTGTTTTCGGCTAGCAGTGGGCTCAGCGTCAGGGGCACGGTTTGGGGCTTCATAGGCGTGGCCTCCTGGCTGCCCCGCTCGTGCAGCAACTCGTGCCACGACTTCATCCGGGCCTGCGCCTTTTCGAGGAAATCGCGGTCAGTTTTGCGCTTTAGCAGCGGCAGCAGGGCTTGCAGCACGGTCTGGCTGTCGCCGAGCAACCCCACTTCTACGGGTGTGCGCAGGCCGATGTGAGTGGCGTCGAGGTCAATCTGCACCGTGCGAGCCTGGCCGGGCTTGGGGTAGTAGTCGAGGTAGGGGAAGTGCGTACCCACCAGAATCAGCGTGTCGCACTCGTGCATGGCATCTTGCGAGGGCGCGGTGCCCAGCAGCCCGATGCCGCCCGTGGTGTAGGGCGAGTCGTCGGGTACCACGCCCTTGCCCAGCAGTGCCTTGATGATGGGTCCGCCCACTAGCTCGGCCAGCTGCGTTACTTCGGCGCGCGCCCCTAGGGCCCCGCGGCCCGCCAAGATGGCTACCTTCTGGCCGGCGTTGATGAGGTCGGCGGCTTTTTGCAATTGCGCCTGCACTGGGGCTACGTCGTAGTTCAGGGGCGTGGCGCTGGTGTGGTTGGGCACGTTCATCTGCGACACCTTGTCGTCGCTAGTTTCCCACTCCTGCAAGTCTTTCGGGAAGGAGAGGTGCGCCACCGTGCGCTGCCCTAGGGCCGTGCGAATGGCCTGGTCGGTGATGGTGACTACGTGGTCGGGGCCCATCACGCGCTCGTTGCAGGCGGCCACGTCGGTAAATACTTTCACTAGGTCCACGTCCTGCTGCCAGTAGGTGCCGCTCAGGTCGTGGGCCGCGCTGCCCGTGATGGCCAGCACCGGTTGCCCGTCGTACTTGGCGTCGTAGAGACCATTGAGCAAGTGGATGCCGCCGGGGCCGCCCGTAGCCAGGCACACGCCCAGCTTACCCGTGAACTTGGCGTAGCCGCAGGCCATAAAAGCCGCCGATTCTTCGTGGCGCACTAGCACCAGGTTGATTTTGTCCTTGTGGGTGCGCAGCGATTCGTACAGGCCGTTTATCCCGTCGCCAGGTAGGCTGAAAATAGTATCAACGCCCCAGTCGAGCAGGCGCTCAACGAGCAGGTCGGCTCCGGTTTTAGCCATGAGAAGGATAGGTTGGGTAATGGAAAAGATTACTGCCTCCTACGTAAGCAAATTGACTGTGGGTGCCCGAGCCCACCTACAGGCCCTAGGCAGCTAGCCGGCGCTGGTGCCCCTAGGGCAGCTTGCATACTGGTGGCTACCGGGCGCGGCCATTAAGGGGTAGCGTCCATGTAAAAGAGAAGTATAGCTTAGCAGTGCCCATAGGGTTAGTCGCCGGCTTAGCTGCAAAATTTTGAAAAACGATAGTGCCTAGCCGGATTTTATTGAATGCGGGAAAGCAAATTTTTTTGTCACGCAATAAAATTTCCCCAAGCACATTGGCAAGTCTAATGGAATTAGTAACTTGCACCCCGTGTTGCGAACACAAGAGCGCCGTCGGCCCGTCGCGTTGGGCAAGTTTCTCCTCCCTTTGCCTTTCTAGTTCGTTATGATTAATACTAACCTCAAATTCTGGCGCCGTGAGCTAGGCCTGACGCAAGCCCAGCTGGCCGATAAACTGAATATCAAGCGCTCGCTGGTGGGCGCCTACGAGGAGGGCCGCGCCGAGCCGCGCTTGGCTACCCTCGTCAACATGGCCCGCTTGTTCAATATTCCGCTGGACTCGCTGGCTACCACCGACTTTACCAAGCGTAAGAACGCCAAAACTGCCGCTGCCCTGCGCGAAGCCGGCCCGCTGGTAGAGGCCGAAGAGAAGCCCCTGCGCGTACTGGCCTTCACCGTAGGCCAGGACCAAAAAGAGAACATCGAGCTAGTGCCGCTGAAGGCCGCCGCTGGCTACCTCAATGGCTACGCCGACCGTGAGTTTATCGAGGAGCTGCCGCGCTTCCGGTTGCCCATGCTGCCCGGCAACGGCACCTACCGCGCCTTCGAAATCGCCGGCGACTCGATGCTGCCCCTCGTGAGCGGCACTACCATCGTGGGCCGCTACGTAGACGATTGGAGCACGCTTAAGGATGGAACGCCCTGCATTGTGGTAAGCCAGAAGGAAGGCATCGTCTTCAAACGCATCTTCAATAAGCTCAAGCAGAATCACTTGTTTGCACTGCATTCCGACAACCCCAGCTACTCGCCCTACGACATCAAGGCTGAGGAAGTGCTCGAAATCTGGGAGGCGAAGAGCTACATCAGCAGCACCTTCCCCATTGGTGGCGTGTCGCTGGAGCAACTGGCCAGCATGGTGCTCGACCTCACGCAGCAAGTGAAGAAAATGCAGCTTTCGCGAGTATAGTCCCAGCGGGGGCTACCAAGAATGCCCGCATAAAAAAGGGGCCTGCTGAGCATATCACTCAGCAGGCCTCTCTTTATTTTGGGAGCAACCTGTTTTACTTCAGCTGCATTTCCTCGATAATCTGCTTAATCTTGGCTTCTGCTTTCTTGTGCGCAACCTCGTAGTCGGCTACCGACCCTAGGGGCTCTTTCACGCTGAAATAGAACTTAATCTTGGGCTCGGTGCCGCTGGGACGGGCCGATACCTTGTCGCCGGCGGCGGTGATGAACTGCAGCACGTTGGAGCTTTCCACGCCAGTAGGCATTTCGGCGCCGGTTTGCGTGTTCTTCATCAGGCCGGTTTTGTAGTCACGGATTTCCACTACCGGCGAGCCACCGATGCTCTGGGGCGGGTTTTGGCGCAACTTCACCATCATGTCCTGAATTTCTTGGGCGCCGCTCTGGCCCTTCTTGGTCAGCGAAATGAGGTCTTCGACGTAGAGGCCGAACTGGGCGTACATCTGCTGCATCTCCTCGTAGAGGGTACGGCCCTGGTCTTTAGCCACGGCGGCCATCTCGGCTATCAGCGCGCAGGCCGTTACGGCATCTTTATCGCGCACGAAGTCGCCGATGAGGAAGCCGTAGCTTTCCTCGCCGCCGCAGATGTAGTGCTGCTGGCCATGCAACTCGCGGATGAGCCCGGCGATGTACTTGAAGCCGGTAAGCGTGCGGTAGTACGTTACGCCGTAGTGGTGCGCGATTTCACCCAGAATCTCGCTGGTGACTATCGTGTACACAATGAAGTCGTTAGAGCGATGCTTGCCCGCCTTGGCGCGGGCCGACAGGATATAGTGCGTGAGCAGGGCAGCGGTCTGGTTGCCGTTGAGCAGCACCCACTCGCCCTGGTTGTTCTTCACGCCTACGCCTACGCGGTCGGCGTCGGGGTCGGTGGCCAGTACAATATCGGCGTTCTGCGCCTTGGCCTGGTCGAGCGCCATTTGCATGGCCGATTTCTCCTCCGGGTTAGGGGATTGCACGGTGGGGAAGTTGCCGTCGGGCGTGGCCTGGGCCTGCACCACACTTACGTTGGTGAAGCCAAACTCAGCTAGCGCCGGTGGCACCAGCTTAATGCCCGAACCATGCAGCGGCGTGTACACGATGCCTAGGTCGTGCTGGCGCTGAATAGCCTGCGAATTGATACTGAGCTGCTTCACCTCGGCCAGGTAGGCGTCGTCCAGCCCCTTGCCGATGATGTGGATGCGGCTCGGGTCGCCTTCAAACTTCACCTCCGAGATATCGGTAATCCGGTTTACCTCGTCGATGATGTTGGTGTCGTGGGGTGATACCACCTGGGCGCCGTCGTTCCAGTACACTTTAAAGCCGTTGTACTCCTTAGGGTTGTGCGAGGCCGTGATAACGCAGCCGCTCTGGCAGCCCAGGTGCCGAATGGCAAACGACAACTCGGGCGTGGGCCGCAAATCGTCGAATAGGTAGGCCGTGATGCCGTTGGCGGCGAAAACGTTAGCTACCAGCTCGGCAAACATGCGCGAGTTGTTGCGCGAGTCGTGGGCGATGGCAGCCTTGATTTCCTGGTCGGGGAAGCTCTTTTTCAGGTAGTTGCTCAGGCCCTGGGTAGCCATCCCGAGGGTGTAGCGGTTCATGCGGTTAGAGCCGGCGCCCATGGTGCCGCGCAAGCCACCGGTGCCAAATTCGAGGGTGCGGTAGAAAGCGTCGTTGAGGGCATCGTCCTGGTGCGTATCTACCAGGTGCTTGATTTCGGCTTGAGTATCAGCGTCGTAGGCGGGCGTGAGCCAGGTATTGATGCGCTGCTGAACGGCGGGGTCGAGAGCCATTGGTTGGAAGAGAAGTGAAGGTGTAATGCGGCAAAAATAGCGGCCCAGCGGGCGCTTAGCTGCTTAACGGCCCCGCCGCCGCTTCGTTGGAATACGTAGAGAGTAAGAATGCGTGGGCCCCTAGGGCACCACCAGCTTTTGAGTGTGCGTGCGGCGGCCCAGGCTAATTCTTAACACGTAGGTGCCCGGCTCTAGCCCGGCCAGGTCTACGTCGTGCTGCTGCCGGCCGGCTTCTAGGGTATCGGCCAGCACTTCTTGCCCCAGCAGATTGAGAATGCTGACGTGTGCTGCGCCCACGGCGCCGCTGCTGCGGGCCAGGTGCAGGCGCTGCCGGGCGGGGTTGGGCGTGGCCGCGATGCCTATTTCAACCGAGGCGGTGGGCGTGGCAGCCAGCACCTTGCCGCTCAGCCACTGGCCCACGCTCAAGCCATATAGCTGGGCGGGTATGGTAAGTAATGGATTGCTAAAACGCTCGTTGCTAATTAGTAGGCGGGTACGGCTCGTAAACCCTAGGCCCTCCACTTGGCCAACTTGCACTGCGCTCGGCAGCTCAATGCGCCGCTTGTTGCCCCCGAAGTAGGCGCCGCCCCGGAAATCCCACAGTAGCCACATAAAAGCCGAGCCATTGCGCGGGTCGTAGCCGAGTAGGGCCGCCGTGGTACCCGCGGGGTTGAGGTCCGCCGCCGTCACCAGCCCGTTCACGTTGAAAGTGGCCTTGAGGTGCGCCACGTGGGTGCCGGGCGTGGCGGGCACCGTGTAGTAGCGGGTCTGGTAGTCGCCCCAGTCTTTGGTGAACAAATGCAGCGAATCGCCAGCCGCGAACATGGCCTCGCAGTCGAAGTTATGCTGGTTGTTGCGGGGCGTGAAGTCGGTCTGGTCGGGGTAGCTAAAGGCAATGACCTCGGTCGTGGCTGTGGTAGCGGCAGGCCCTAGGGCCGTGCGCGCCACCCGCAGCACGCGCAGGTCGCGGCGCGAGCCAGGGTTGTTGCCGAAGTCGCCCACGTACAAGTAGTTGGCGTCGGCAGCTAGGTCTTCCCAGTCAACGTTAGCGGCGTTGCTTAGGCGTACGCGCTGCAGAATTTGGCCGCTGGCCGAGTCTACCCGAAACAGCACGGGGTCGTTGCCACTGTCGTTGTGGCTCCAGAGCTGGCCGCCCAGCAGCTGCAGCCCCGAGGTTTCGTTGAGCTCGGTGGCTAGCTGGGTTTTAGGCGGCAGGGGCGTGCCGGTGACTGAGTACTGGCACGAGCCGGTGTTGGCCGTAGCGGCCGGGTTGTAGTTGGTGGCCTGGGGGTCGGGGCAGCCGCCCTGGCCTAGGGCAGGCGCGGTGGCTGCCAGCAGTAGCAGCAGGTGCAAAAAAGGCCGGAGGCAACGCATGGGCAGGGCACGAAAAGAGCCTGCAAGATAGCCGGTTAGCGCGGGCCCGTGCCCGAGGCCTTGGGCGGCGCTACGGGCTGCTCCTCTTGCAGGGCTACGCCGTAGCGCTCGGCAAAATGCCGTAGCTGCTGCATAAACAGCGCCCGGCGGCGCGTACCCCTGATTTCGCGCAGGTTTAGCACGTAGAAGTCGCCGTCGCGCAGGCGCAGGCGCAGCTGGCGCGGCAGCAGTTCGAGGCGCTCGATGCTTTCGGTGGCAAATACCTGCTTGGCTCGGAAAAGGCCCGCCTTGCGCACCAGGTAGCCCGGTGCGAACTCGAAGTAGCTCTGGGTACCGAAAACGGGCGCGTTGTGCACCAGGATGAAGCCCAAGTAGCCCGCACAGGCCAGCAGAAACACGTAATGCAGCAGCGTATAGTTGTGCTCCTGCGGGTTGCTGAGCAGCATCAGCAGCGCGTAAACGATGGCAAACAGCACCAGCGCCACCTGCACCCCAAACGTGAGACGCGATGAGTTGGCGGGGCGAAGGCGAATGCGGGTAGTACCAGTGGGCATGGGGCAAAAGTAGTGCGAAGAAAAAAGAACGTCCTGCTACGCTAGCGTTCGCCTACCGAAGCACCTCTACCACACCATATCGTTCGGTAGAAATGCTTCGACGAGCGAACGCCAGCGCAGCAGGACGTTCTTAGCTGTACGCAGCTTATGCTAGCTTGGCTTCCAGCGTCATTTCGGGCACGGCGCTCAGCACCTGCGACACGGGGCAGTTGGCCTTGGCAAACTCGGCTTGCTGCTGGAACTCCTCGGCCGACATGCCGGGCACGCGGCCTTCCGTCTGCACGTGAATCTTGGTGATGCGGGGCGGGCTCTGGCCAGCATCGAGCGTCACGGTCGAGGTGGTGACGATGCCTTCTACCTGGTGCCCGGCAGCCGACAGCACGTGGTTGAGGAACATGGTGTAGCAGCCCGCGTGGGCGGCGCCAATCAGCTCCTCGGGGTTGGTGCCTTTTTGGCCTTCGAAGCGCGTGCCGGCCGACAGCAGCGCATTGACGGTGCCGCTTTTCGTGGTAACGTCGGCGTGCCCTTTGATGTCGCCTTTCCAATCGGCCTTGCCAAACTGGTTGATATTCATGAGAGTGGTTGTAAGAAAATAAAGAAAGAAGAAGATGTCGGCGTAGTGCCGGTTGGTAAAACGGAGGACGGCGGGCTACTGTTGGCCGGCTCCGGCAGACAAAGCTAGTAGTTGGCCTATTTGTTTAAGTTTATTAGTTGATAAACTAAACAAAAATCTTTGCCTTGGGCAGGCATGCGGCAGCAAAATGCCCTAGGCAGCCCCGGCTGCGTATACCAAAGGTGCCGCTACGAGCAGCTACGCTACTTTTGGCAACTGTTGCGCGCTGCCTTATGGGACTAAAAGCATTGTTGAGCCGGCCCCTGGCGGCCTATACCGTGGGCCGCTACCGGCGCTGGCAGGCCGACCCGGCCGGCACCCAGCAGCGCGTGCTGCGCGAGCTGACGGCTGCCGCGGCCTCCACAGCTTTTGGCCGCGCCCACGGCCTAGGGGGAGTACGCACGCCCGAAGCGCTGTCAACCCAGGTGCCTGTGCGCGACTACGAGGGCTTGCGCGAGTACTTCGACCAGGTAAAAGCCGGCGTGCCCGATGTGCTGTGGCCCGGCCGCCCGCTGTACCTGGCCAAAACCAGCGGCACTACCAGCGGCGCCAAGTACATTCCCCTCACGCGGGCCAGCATCGGCAACCACATTTCGGGCGCCAAGGATGCGCTCTTGCACTACGTGCACGCTACCGGCCGCGCCCGCTTCCTGGATGGCAAGCTGATTTTTCTGAGCGGCTCGCCCGAGCTAGAGCAGGTGGGCGGCATTCCGACGGGCCGGCTCTCGGGCATCGTCAACCACCACGTGCCCGCCTACCTGCGCCGCAACCAGCTGCCGAGCTACGCCACCAACTGCCTGGAGGACTGGGAAACCAAGCTCGACGCCATCGTGCGCGAAACCCTCGGGCAGCCCCTGACGCTAATTTCGGGTATTCCGCCCTGGGTGCAGATGTACTTCGACCGCCTAGTAGACCGCACCGGCCGGCCGGTGGGCGAGGTGTTTCCGCAGTTCGATTTGTTCGTGTCGGGCGGCGTGAGCATGGCGCCCTACTGGCCGCGGCTGCGCGAAAGCATCGGCCGCCCCGTGGACAGCATCGAGCTGTTTCCGGCTTCCGAGGGCTTCCTAGCTTTCCAAGACGAGCCCGGCAGCCCCGGCCTGCTGCTGCGCCTCGACAGCGGCATTTTCTTCGAGTTCGTGCCCGCCGAGCGGTTTTTCGAGCCCAACCCGCCCCGCCTCACCATTGCCGATGTGGAGCTGGGCCGGCAGTACGCGCTGGTACTCAGCAGCAATGCCGGCCTCTGGGGCTACTCGCTCGGCGACACCGTGCGCTTCGTGAGCCTGCACCCCCCTAGGGTGGTCGTGACGGGCCGCATCAAGCACTTCCTGTCGGCCTTTGGCGAGCACGTGATAGGGGAGGAGGTGGAGGCTGCCCTGCGCGAAGCCGTGCGCCAGCACCCCGAAACCGAGGTGGTGGAGTTCACCGTAGCCCCACTGGTGAGCGACGACCCGGCCCAGTCCTCGCGCCACCAGTGGCTACTGGAGTTTGCCCACCCCCCCCACGACCCAGCGGCTTTTGCCGTCGCGCTCGACCACACCCTGCGCCAGCTCAACACCTACTACGACGACCTGCGCGCCGGCCACATTCTGGCGCCGCTGCTGCTCACGCCCCTGCCCCTAGGGGCCTTCCGAAGCTACATGCGCAGCATCGGCAAGCTCGGCGGCCAAAATAAAGTGCCGCGCTTGGGGAATGATAGAGTGTTAGCCGAGGGGCTGCTAACTTGCCAGCTATGAAAACCGCCGAGTGGGCCGAGCTGCTAGCCGAGATAAACCAGACAGTGCTGAGCGATGGACAGTTTGCGGCCAGTAGTGTATTTACCAACGAGCAGCGGCAGGCCCGCTGGCTAGGCCAACCGGGTGCCTCGGAAAATGAGCTAACGCAGCTAGAGCAGCGACTGGGCTGCAAGCTGCCGTCCTCATACCGAAGCTTCCTGGCGACCTCCAACGGGTTTGGTCCAATCAGCTACTTCATTTATAATCTGAACTCGACCAGCGAGATAGACTGGCTGGCAGTAAAAGAGTCCGAACTGGTGAAGATGTGGGAAGAAGGCGCGACCGATTTTGCTGAAGACCCCAACCTAGCCGACGACCTCTACCTACGCTACGACGACACCCAGCCGCCGGAAGGAGTTATTCGCCCTACGCACATGCAGCAGTGCTTAATGATTTCAGACTGGGGCGATGCTGGCTTTCTGGCGCTGAACCCGGCTGTGCAGCACGAAGGCGAGTGGGAAGCCTGGCACTTTGCCAACTGGATGCCGGGCGCCCGGCGGTACCGCTCATTTGTGGAACTGCTGAAGGAAAGCCTAGCAGAAACGCGCGAGTTGGGCAAGTCATAATTGGCGTGCATGAAAATCCTCCACTGTCCAGCTGCAGTATGCTTAGGGCTAGTAGCAGCATTTGGCGCACTGCTCTACATAGGTAGCCTGGAAGAGCACGCTGCTTTGATGCAGCATTTCTGGCCAGTGGTAGCGCTGCGGTTTAGCACAGGCTTGGTGGTAGGGGTAGGTGGCGTACTTGCCTGGTGGCTTATCGGCTTGGGCTTGTCTCTAACAGGAATCGGGCTGCGGGCCAGACTGAGTATAAATGTGGTGCGGGTAGCCCTAGGGCCGCTAGTAGGAGCCGTGGTGGGGGCACTAGTGTTCTGCCTGCCCTAGGGGCTGGTATCTTTGCGCCGCCCTTGCTGCATCGCCGAGGGAAATACTATGGTGCCATTGCAACTGCCCGCAGTCGCTACGACTGGCTACCGCCACATACATGGGTAGAAGGCTGCTTTTTTATTTCCTGCTGGCCCTAGGGTGTGGCTTGGTGCTCTATCTCAGCTGGCAGCCGCGCCCCCAGATGGGCACCAACTGGTTTATTCCCAACTGGGTAGCTCACTGGGCCGACCAGCAGGCCAATGACACCGTACGCACTGCCGTGCCCTTTGTGGCGCTCGGCTGGCTCGTGGGTGGCTGGCTGAGTTTGCAGCAGCGGCCCTGGCGGCAGTGGCCCTGGGCCTGGGCCGGATTGGTGGCGCTAGTGGTAGTGGCCGAGCTAGGCCAGCTTTTCCTGAAAAGCCGCTCCTTCGACCCCGGCGACATCGTCTGGGGCGCAGTTGGCGCACTGCTGGGCCTGGGCACCGTGGCGGCCCTGCGGCAGCTTGCATTGGTAATGCGGCCCTAGGACAGCTTTACCTGGTTGCTTTGCTGTTCTACGTAGAGCAACCTAACTAAGCGCGGCAGTGTGCTATGAGATTTAACCGATTAATGCGTTGCTGCCGTAACAGGTGCAGCAAATGCATGACGGCTGAAGACTTGGTTTGCGCATCAATCATTAGGTAGACACCAGCCGGTAGCGCGGTTACGTCTCGAGAAAGCGTTCGTGCGGTAACTATGCAGATTATCAGCTGCTTCTCAGTAAGCACGGGCCACCTTGGCGAAGAGGTACGGGGGAAGCTCTGTCTGGTATTTCCACTTACTCGCTGCAAAACAACTGCTTGCAGAGTTGTATCGGAGACGGTAAAAGAAGTGCGGCCGTCAGCGGCCAAGGACACGATGACCCGCGTGTTATCCGGCACGTTGAAGCAACCTTGGCATTGTACGAGCGGCGTTTCGTGCAGCGCTACCACGCCCCACCTAGTATCAACCGGATAATAGATGAGCAAAAAAAGACAGGTAAGGGCTAGTAGCGCGCTGGTAAAGGGCGCAGTAGCAGGCAGCGTTAAGCGCCGGGTGCAGTGGGTGGTTCGGCTTTGCATCGGGGCTATAGAGTATAGCTACCCGATGCCTACGCCACCCAAATTGCACAGCTACCTACGCCAACTCAAACTGCAAACGCAGCAGGTTGGCGTACAGCCCGCCTTCGCGCTCGCTTAGCTCCTCGTGCGTGCCGACCTCTACGATGCGGCCGCCGTCGATAACCAGGATTTTATCGACCTTGCGGATGGTACTCAGGCGGTGGGCGATAATGAGGCTGGTGCGGTCCTGCATCAGCTCGTCGAGGGCGCCCTGCACCAGCTTCTCGCTCTCACTGTCGAGCGACGAAGTGGCTTCGTCGAGGATGAGAATAGCGGGGTTTTTCAGGATGGCGCGGGCGATGGCAATACGCTGCCGTTGCCCCCCCGACAGCTTGATGCCGCGGTCGCCCACCACCGTATCCAGCCCCTCGGGAAAGCCGCTGATGAACTGCCAGGCATTGGCGCGGCGGGCGGCTTCTATTACTTCCTGCTCGTCGGCACCGGGCTTGCCATAGGCAATATTGTCGCGGATGGTACCGCCAAACAGCAGCGTCTCCTGGGGCACGATGCCGATGTGCGAGCGCAGGGCCGTGAGATCGTAGTCGCGCACGTCGCGGCCATCTACCACAATACGGCCGCCGCTGAGGGGGTAGAACTGCATGAGCAGGCCCGCAATAGTGCTTTTGCCCGCGCCGCTGGGGCCGACGAGCGCGATTTTCTCACCCGCCGCAATGTGAAAGTCAATGTCTTGCAGCACCGGCACGTCGGGCCGGGTAGGGTAGCGGAAGGCCACGTGCTCGTAGCGGATATCGCCCAGCACGCGAGCCGGTACCAGCCCTAGGGCCGGCTCCTGGTGGGTAAGCTCAGTAGGCTCTTCTAAGACTTGTCTGATATATTCAGTAGCACCTAGAATACTCTGTATTCTGCCGAATAATTCACCCAGGCCAGCTACTGAGCCACCAATGAAGCCAGTGTAGAGGATGAATGATAGTAGCGTACCTACATTCAAGTGGTCAGGATTGCTCTCGGGTAACTGCACTAGCGTGGCCCCACGCCACAGTACCAAAATGAGGCAGCCCGTAACGCCAGTGATAAGGAAAGACACGAACCCAGCCCGAAACAGCCCGCTACGTAGAGCAGCGGCCACCGTTTTGTTCAGCCCTTCCCGGTAGCGGCTAATTTCAAACCGTTCATTAGTAAATGCTTTCACCGAGCTAATGCCGTGCAGAGTTTCGTCCACCACTACGCTAGCCTGAGCTAGCTCTTGCTGAGTAGTTTTAGACAAACCCCGAATACGACGACCGGCCAGCCCTGCTAGTAGGATGATAGGTGGAAACGTGAACAACATAAATAGCGATAAGTGCGGCGACATTACTAAAATGAATGCCACCCCGCCAACCAGCGTAAATACTTGCCGAAATACTTCTGCCAGTGTTAGTGAAAAGGCATCTTGTACCTGCGCCACATCGGCCGTGATACGTGAAATAAGCGCTCCTACGCGGGTCTGCTCAAAAAACGTAACCGGTAGCCGCACAAACTTGGCATATAATTCCTGTCGAATATCGCGAACAGTGTATTCGCTAACCTGAACAAAAAACCAGATGCGTCCAAATGAGAAGATGCCCTGAAGTACGATAACACCGAATAAAGTCAGCGCAATCCGCCCAACTGTGAGTACCAAACCATTAGGTAGCACGTAGGGCTTATTATTGGCCGCATCTACAAGCTTGCCAGCTACCCAAGGAAAAACTAAAAATGTGCTGCTGCTAAGAACTAACAGCACCATGCCGATAATAAACTTCGTGCGGTAGGGCCGCACGAAGCGGAACATTTCTAGCGCACGAGCAAGTGCCACTTTTGTGACCTTCGTTTTGGGCCGTTCCACTGCCGAGTCGTTGCCACTCGTATTAAATCCACTTCGAGCCATAGTATAAAAGAATAGAGCTGATTTTTATAGAAAGACGCAAAGGGTCCTAGGGTATTTTGCGCCGCTGGGCAGGATAAGCAGTAAAGTGAGTCGCGGCGCTAGGCACCGCGCTAGTTCAGGCCGGGCGCGTCTTTGGTCGAGCGGGGTACTTTGCGGTTAATCTCGAACTGCGTAACCTGCGCATTATCAAAGGGTACGGGTACCTGCACCAGAATGGCCACCGGCACGCCGCGCCGGGTGGCTGGCTGCCAGGCGGGCATGGCCTGCACCACGCGCAGAGCCTCGGCATTACACTCGGGCGTGAGGCCCTTGGCAATGGTAGGGTTGATGAGCTTGCCGCTGGTATCCACGGTGGCCTGCACTACCACATCGCCACTCACGCGGGCCTGCCGAGCCTTGGCAGGCACCTTCACGTTCTGGCTGAAAAACTCGCCCATTGCTTCTTCGCCGCCGGGGTATTCGGGGGCGTGGTCGGGCCGGTTGGTAGCTCCGCCGCCGGGCTGCAGCTGCATGTGGCCGGGCGTCAGCGTCACGGGCGCTTTAGCCGCCGGAGCAGGCTTGGTCTGGGCCAGAGCCCCTAGGGGGGCAGTTAGGACTAAAGAAAGAATGAAAACACGCATGAAGCTGGGGTGAGCAAAAAGATAGCCGCCATTACGGGCCAGGGCGCCGCAATGACGGGCTAAAGCCAGGCAAGAGCTGTCCGCCCCAAAATTACGACAAAATCGGGGTGGCTTCCGTTCGGGCCGGGGGCCGGGAAATGAGCAGCAAGCCCAGAAAAATGAGCGCCCCGTTTAGCAGCAGTATCTCGAAGCCAAACTTGTAGCCGTTGAGCCACTCAACCGAGTGCGACACAATGAGCAGCGTGAGCGCCACGCCCGCCACGCAGGTGGGCAGCACCAGGCGCTCGCGCAGCCGCCGGGTGGTGAAAATGCCGAACGCAAACAGCCCCAGCAGCGGCCCGTAGGTGAAGCCCGCCGCCTTGTACACGGCGTCAATCAGGCTTTGCTCGTTGAGGGCGCGAAAGATGAGGATAATCACAATCAGCACCACCGACCAGCCCAGGTGCGTGAGCTGCCGCAGCCGCGTTTGGCGCTTTTCGGGGTACTTTTTGATATCCAGAAAATCGACGCAAAACGAGGTGGTGAGCGCCGTAAGGGCCGAGTCGGCCGAGGCGTAGGTGACGGCGATGATGCCCAAAATGAAGATAATGCCCGCCGCCAGCGAGAACTGCGTGGTGGCCAGGTACGGAAATACCTTGTCGGTATCGAGGCTGCCCTTCACGTTGAGCAGTTGTGGCAGGTGGGCCAGGTCGAGGCCCTTGGCGGCCGCGTATTTATAGAGGAGCACCCCTAGGGTCAGAAACAGAACGTTAACGCTCACGATGACCGGCGTAAACCAGAACAGGTTTTTCTGGGCCTCGCCGAGGCTGCGGCAGCTCAGGTTTTTCTGCATCAAATCCTGGTCGAGGCCCGTCATCACGATGGTGATGAACATGCCGCTGGCAAACTGCTTCCAGAAAAACTTATCGTCGCGAAAATCAGCGAAGTACACCTGCGACATCGGGCTCTCGCGCACCGTACTGATGAGCTGCTTGAACGAGTAATTAAGCGCATCGGACATGAAGTAGATGCTCAGGGCCACGCAGCTCAGCATGGCCATCGTTTGGAAAGTGTCGGTCCAGAGGATGGTTTTAAGGCCGCCCTTGAAGGTGTAGAGGTAGATGAACAGGATGCTGACCACCACCGTGACGGAGAACGGCACGCCCATCGAGTCGAACACGGCCAGCTGCAGCACGCCCGCCACCAGGTAGAGCCGCAGGGCCGACCCTAGGGAGCGCGAAATCAGGAAAAACAGCGCGCCCGTCTTATAGCTCCAGTAGCCAAAGCGCTGCTCCAGATACGAGTAGATGCTCACCAGCCGCAGCCGGTAGTAGAGCGGCAGTAGCACGGTGCCAATGACCAGGTAGCCCGCCACAAACCCGAGGGCCACCGCCAGGTAGCTCCAGCTTTTGCCATACACGTTGCCCGGCACCGAGATGAAGGTGACGCCCGAAAGCGAGGTGCCAATCATGGCGAAAGCCACCATGTACCAGGGCGCGTTGCGGTTGGCTACAAAGAAGCTTTCGCTTGTGGCCCCGCGCGAAGTGAGCAGGGCAATGATGATAAGAACGATGAAATAGCCCGCAACCAGGCTCAGAATAAGGGTCGGCGACATTTTGGGGACTGTTAGCTTTTGGCTCTTAGCTGTTCGCTTTTTGAACAAGCATAACAAGAGGGCAAAGCTACAGGCTCGCGCCGTTGTGCCACCCCTAGGGCTACCCGCCCGCGCCCTGGCCCTCAATGGCTAACAGCTAACAGCCAACAGCTAATGGCTTAAAAATCAAACCCACTGGGTCCAGTCGAGCACCTCGCCCACGGCGGGCGCGTGCAGCTCGCCGCGCAGCAGGCCGCTGCTCGCCACTTCGGTCAGCAAGCGTAGCGGCTCCGAGGCGGGCTCGTCACTCAGGTCGAAGGTGCCGTAATGCATGGGCACCACGTGGCCCGCCCGCAGTACGTTGGCAGCCTTAGCAGCTTCGTGGGGGTTTATGTGGCTGTGGCCCATCATGAAAGGCGGCTTGTAGGCCCCAATGGGCAGCAGCGCAATGTCGATGGGCCCGAAGGTTTGCTCAATCTGCTCGAAGTGCTCGCCCCAACTGGTGTCGCCGGCAAAGTAGATGAGCCGGTCGTCGGTCTTGAGCAGGAAGCTGCCCCACAGTATTTCGTTCAGGTCGAACAGGCCCCGGCGGCTCCAGTGGCTGGCGGGCAGGTAGTACAGCTCGAACGGCGCCTCGGGCCCTAGGTCGAACTGCTGCCACCAACCGGCCTCCTGCACGGGCAGCGGCGGCGCCCACTTGCGCAGCAGCCCCGCCACCCCTAGGGGCCCAAACGCGCGCAGCTTTGGGTTTTGCCGCGCCAGCAGCCGGATGCTTTGCTCGTCGAGGTGGTCGCGGTGGGCGTGCGAAAGCAACAAGTAGTCGAGGTTGCGCACGTCTTCGGGCCGGCAGGGCAGGGGGTGGCGGTGCCGCAAGCCCACCGACGAGAACAGCACTGGGTCAAAAAGCAAGCTCACACCTCCCACCCGCAGCAGGAAGCTGGCGTGCCCCAGCCACACCAGCATGTCCTGGGTTGAGAAAAAAGCCTCGGCGCAGGAGACGACCTCGGGTACCCAGGTGTCATGCTTTTTCTCTTCCTTCTGCGGATTGGCCGTGAGCCGCCATTGTAGCACCGTGGCAAAGCTGGGCTCATACAGCTCCTCGCCGTTGCAAAACTCCTTGCCAATGAGCTTGTTGCCGGCATAGCCGGCTCGGATAGTGCGCAGGTTTTCGTTGCGGCGGTAGTGGGCAGCGGGCATAACGTCAGGTAGCAAGGCGGTCACTTTTTCGGCCGCAAAGTTGTAGTAGTACCGTCGTTGCCCGCCAAAGTTCGTAAGTTGGCTAGCGCAACGTGCTTCACCTCGTCTATTCTAGTTTTTTGTCATGAACGACAATCAGTTTTCGTCCGGCCGCATCACGGCCCGGCAGCTTTCCGAAGAAGATGCCGCCCGCATTCAGGCGCAGTTCTTCGCCCAGGTCTACGGCTGGATGGCCGCTGGCTTAGCCCTCACTGGCGGGGTGTCGCTGTTCGTCGCCGCGTCGCCTGCTCTAACGGAGCTCATCTTCGGAACGCGCTTCCTGTTTTTCGGCCTCATCATCGCCGAGCTGCTGCTGGTCGGCTTCCTCTCGGCCCGCGCCTACGAGTGGAGCCGCGGGGCAGTGCAGGCTACGTTCCTCAGCTACGCCGCGCTCAATGGGGTGACGCTCAGCGTCATTTTTCTGGCCTACACGGCTAGCTCCATCGCTTCCACGTTCTTCACCGCCGCGCTCATGTTTGGGGTGATGAGTGCCTTCGGCTACTTCACCCGCGCCGACCTATCGGGCTGGGGCAAGCTGCTAAGCATGGCGCTCATCGGTTTAGTCATCGCCATGGTAGTCAATATGTTCTGGGGTAATGGTACCCTCAACCTAGTTGTGTCGTTTGTAGGCGTCATTCTCTTCACGGCCCTAGCTGCCTACGACACCCAGAAGCTCAAGCAGATTGCTTTCATCGGCGTTACCGAGGGCGAGGAAACCAGCCACAAGGCTTCCATCCTGGGCGCCCTCACGCTCTACCTCGATTTCATTAACCTGTTCCTCTTCCTGCTCCGCTTCTTCGGCCGTCGCCGCTAGCAAGTAGGTAAAGCAAAAAGCCCCGACTGCGAGAGCAGCCGGGGCTTTTTGTTGTGTAATGGCCCTAGGGCCATTGCGGCCTATTTAGCCATGCTGGCGAGCCAAGCAGCGCGCTGGTCTTTCTGAGCCTGGGTGGCCGTCATCTTCTCCACGCCTTCCATGGGCTGCACCTGCACGTTGGTGTCTTCCGTGAGCACTACTTGCACCAGGCGCTCCTGGCCAGCGCGGTTGCGCACGCGCACGGGCACCAAGTCGGCAGGGGTGTGGCGGCGCATGATGCCTTCCAACGTGGCCATGTCAGTGATTTTCTCATTGTCGAGCATCACAATCTGGTCGCCCCGGTCGATGCCAGCCTTGTACAAACCCGAGCCAATGGTGGTGTTGCGCGACAAGATGCAGCGGCCTTCCTCGTCAAACTCTACCTGCCGGGGTAGTGCGGCCGCCAGCGCCTTCACCGGCGTTACGGCCAGGCCCACGGTAGCCAGGTTTTCCTTGAAGCGCGGCTCTTCGTGCCCGAAGATGTAGCGGCGGAAGAAGCTGCCCGCGAAAGCCGTATCCTTGGCTACGGTGCCCAGCACGCGCTGCAAGTCGGCCACCGTAAAGGACTTGGCGGGGGCTTGGGTTGGCGTCTGGTTTTTGCCAAACTCCTGCCACATGGCTTGCATGTACTTATCAAGCGAGGTATGGTAGCGCTGGCGCAACTGCAAGTCGAGGCACAGGGCCAGGCCCGCCCCCTGCACGTAGTATGAGAGGTAGGTGTTGCTGCGGTTGTTGGGGTCGATGCTCACAGCAGCGTCCACGAAAGTGGCCTGCCGGCTCATCTCAACGGGCGAGGCGTAGCGCGCACCCGGCGCGTTGGCGCGGGCATTCACCCACGAGCTCACGCGCTCAAAAAACTGCTCGTCGTCGTAGTAGCCCGCCCGGCGCAGCACTAGCTCGCCATAGTACTGCGTAAAACCCTCACCGAACCACAGCGCATCACTCATGTTAGCGCGCTGAAAATCAAACGGCTCTAGGCCCTTCGAGCGGATGCGCTCGGTGTTGTAAGAGTGGAAAAACTCGTGCGACACGGTGCCGAGGTTACGCAGCTCACCTTCTTCCTTCAGCGGCTGGTTTGAAGTTAGCGAGGTCGAGTTGCGGTGCTCCATGCCGTCGCCGCTGGCTTGGGGCAGGTAGTCGGCCAGGAAGGTGTAGCGCCCAAAGTCGAACTGCGGCAGCTCGCCATTGAACACGCCGGCGGCCTCACGCACTACCTTCTGGGTCTTCTTTACGAAGTTGTCTACCTCCGTAGTTGGCCCTAGGTAGTAGGTTGCCATCTCGAAATTGCGGCCGCCATCCTGCCAGGCGTGCAATGTCTGCGACGAGCCCGCCACAATGGGGCTATCCATCAGGTACTGCAGGTTGGGCGCCGTGAAAGTGGTTTTGTCCGGCCCGGTCGGCTTGAGTTGAGTGGCCGCCTTCCAGCCAGCCGGCATCTCCAGCTTCACTTCCACGGGGTTGTTTTCGCTACCGCGGGCGTAGCACAGCGTGGCCGGCAAGTTGAGGTGTGCGTGCAGCTGGTCGATGCCGGCGTAGGTGCCGTCGGTGCGGTCGCCGTACAGGGTATAATTAAACTGTACCGTGCCATCGGCCCCCGGCGTCACTTCCCACGAGTAGGGGTCGGTCCGGTTGAGCGCCAGCACTTTGCCCGCGCCATCGGTGGCAATGACGTAGTAGACGTTTTTGATAAAATCGTGGACGGCGTAGCGGCCCGGCGACGAGCGCGCCATGAGCACCGTCAGCTTGCGGCCGGCTTGCAGCCCGCTGAACGTGGCCGCAATGCGGGCCTCGTGGTGCACCGCGTTCGGAAACGAGATGCTATAATGGGCAATGGTGCCGAGGTTGCTTTGGGCAGTGGGTTTGGCGCTGCTCGGCACCGGTGCTGAGACTGGCTTGGCCACAGGTGCGCTGGCTGCGCTCGGCGCTGGTACTGGTGTAGGCGCTACGGCCGGCTTAGCGCTGCTTTGTGCCACTAGCAATGCGGGTTTCGCTGCTGGTTTGGCGACTGCTGGCGCAGGCTTCGCTACCACTTTAGCCGCCACTGGGGCCGGCTTAGCCAAAGCCTTGGCTGCCGGAGCCGGCTTTACACCAACCTTGGCAACGACCGGAACAATCTTTCCTCCGGTCTGGGCGACGGCCAAGCCAGGTAGTAGGATTATTCCACCAATTACCTTCGTAATAGAGTTAGGAAACTGTTTTTTCATAAATCGTAACAGGATAATACTAATAGTAGCAAGCTGCTTAGAAAACGTATTGCAAAGTACTGATAAATTTCGGCTACGCGTCCAATTTCTTAGTTCAATCCTTTTTGTAGCTTGCCCGAGTCTGTAGCCGGCTACCGCACTCAGGTAGCTCTTAGCGCCACACTTGCGCGGCTACTGCCTTGCCAAAAAAGCGCTGCTCCCACGTTGTGCGCAGGCCTAGGGCAGTTAGGGCGGCCGGCCACGGGGGCATAAAGCGGGCCTGCAGACGCACGGTGACGCGGAAAAAAAAATACATGACCTGCAATAAGCTCCGTCGCCACCCCGCATGCGCCGGCCAAAAATCAACCACTAGCCACGGTGCTTGCGGGGCCCGGGCGGCTAATAAGCGCCCTAGGGCCGCAGGAAGCGCGTGAGGTAAAAATGAATCAAGTACAAAAAAAGTGATAATGGCATCGAACGACTCGCCAGGCTGCAAGTCGGCCTCGCTGCCATGGCGCAATTCAACGTGGGCGCCAGCGGGTGGAGGCCGGCGAGCCAGCCGGGCCCGCGTGGTGGCTACCATGCTGGCGGCCACCTCCACGTATAGCACCTGGGCCGTGGGGCAGTGCTGCCATAAAGGCTCGAGCACCCACCCGGTGCCGCCGCCCAGCACTAATATGCGCGGCTGGGGCCCCAGGCCTGCCAGGCCCGCCGCCAGGGTGGCTCGTTGGGCCCGGCGCAGGCTGCCGCCGAATGCTACGGCCGCCAGCAAGTCATACACCGGGGCTAGCGGGCCATAGTCGGCAGCGTGGCGGTGGGGTGCAGGCATAGGCATGTGGGGGCAATGAAATGGACTGCAAAGTTGCGCAAAACGCAGCGCAGGAAGTTTTTTTGAAAAAAAGTGGGCAATACAAGTACTTGAGAAACAATTTTTCTGCTCGCGCCTGACTGGCTTCGGTTGTGCCGGGGCGAGGTTACTCTTTTGTGAAGCCCGAAAGTTGTTATACCTTTGTGCCAGCAAAACGCCCCCGCCCCGGCGGACTGGCTATAAAGCAACCACGCGCTTGTGGCGAAATTGGTAGACGCGCTGTCTTCAGGCGGCAGTTCCGAAAGGTGTGAGAGTTCGAGTCTCTCCGAGCGCACGAAACGCAAAAAAGCTGGCCCTAGAGGCTAGCTTTTTTGTTTTACAGCAATCCCCTAGGGTTCGGTCCGCAACTGAAGCTACTAATGGCCTTATGGGGCAAATGGCTGCTTATGGCTGCGAGCGCAATAGCTGTGGCCCCTCCCGCGCAGCTAAATTTAGGAAAAACGCGTTAACACAACTTTAGCTTCTGCTGCCGCTATGCCCGCTCCCGTCGCCAACCGCCAGCCCGAAATGCCCCCTTCGCGCTGGGCGGCGCTCACGGGACTGCTCACGGCCGAGGTGCTGGTAGCGGCCGGGCTGTTTGTGGCGGCTTTTGCGCTGTTTTTTTACTTAGCGCGGGTGGTATTCCGCGAGCATTCGCAGGTGTTCGACAACTGGGGCTTTGCGCAGTTCGACCAATTGCGCCGGCCTTGGCTGACATGGTTTATCGAGAACATCCTGACGCGGTTTGGCTCGGTGTATTTCTTCGTACCTGCTAGCTTGCTGGTGCCAGTGTTGCTGTTTCGGGCCAAGCTGCGGCGCTATGCCATCGAGTTTATTTGGTCGATGGCGGGCGGTATCGTGCTGAATGAACTGCTCAAAGGCTGGTTCCACCGCGACCGGCCCACTTCGGCGCTTATCCACCAGTATGGCCTGAGCTTCCCCAGTGGCCACGCCATGATGAGCGTAGCCTTCTTTGGCTGCCTCGCCTGGATTGCGGTGCAACACGGCTGGCACTGGGGCTGGGCGGTGGCCCTAGGGGTATTTACGGTGCTTATTGGCCTTACGCGCATTTATTTGCACGTGCATTACCCCACCGACGTGGTGGCGGGCTTCGCCGCTGGCCTGGCTTGGTTGGTATTGCTGCGTACCGGCCTGCGTTTGTTTTGGAAGGAAAAACGAGCCGTCGCGAAGTAGCACTAAGCGCTGCTGGCTACTAACTAAACCTTCACCTTGACGCGTAGCGCCAGCAAGCCTTTCACCCCTTGCAATTCCTCTAGTTCCAACTGCTCCACGTCGGGCTCTAGCATGTTGCGGTCTTGCAAGTAGTCGATGTAGTCGTGGTATTCGGTGGCTTCGCGAGTTTGGGCATACACCAGGGCGATGCAGCCCGGCTGGGTCAGGCGCTCGCCCGTCCCGAGCACGGTGGCCTTGTCGATGCGCTTCTTAATTATCTCGTAGCGAATGTTATACGTGCCATCCACGTCGAACTGGCGCTCATCCTGCCGGAACCGGATGCTGAGCGGCTGCGAATGAATGAGAATGAGCTGCGTGGTATCGAGCGGCACGGGCAACTCGGCCTTGAGGGCGTGGGTACGGCGCGTAATCTCTACCAGCACCAGTAACTGCCACAGGCGCAGGTTCTTTAAGAATACCAAGTCGAAAGGCTTGTCTTGCACCAGGCTGCCACCCACGTAAATGTTAAACTCTACACCGTCGGTTTTCAGCCGCTGGTAGTAGTGCGGAAACATGTGCTGCGCTTGCAGTTCCTGCTCGTCGAGGTAATCGCTAATGGTGTCGTTGAGGCGCGTGACGCTTTGCTCGAAGGCGCGGCGGCGCTTGTAAAGGATGCCCAAGCGCTCGTCGATGTGCTGCCAGTAGCCCGCAATGGTGGGTCGCAGCTCAGGTACGTTCTGGGCCAGGTACTCCAGCAGCGGCTCCACTTCAGTGCGCAGCGAGTCGTAGATGCTGACCTCGTCGCCGCTCAAGATGCCCTGGCGCAGGCGACGCAAGTTCTTGTTAACGTAGAACTTTAGCTCGTCCAGAATGGGTAGCTGCTGGTACTCGGAGGCTTTCTTCAGCACCCGGCCGGCCAGGGTCAGGTGCTCAATAAGGTCGCCCTGCACGGCCTCGTTGCGGGCCGTACTGCTGCCCCGGATGTCGCAAGAGCCGTGCAGCGGGTACACGTCCTCAAATACGATGGGCTCCATCTCCGCCGTGCGATTGCCTTCTTCCTCGCGGCGGGCCAGCAAACGGCGGGCGGCGTCGGTGAAGCGCCACTCCATGGTGGGGTGAATGGCCGTGAAATACTCCTTCACCACCGATTGCACGCGGGTTTCCTGGTCTTCGGCGTTACGCTTCACGGCCACCGCAAACAAGGGCACAAACTGGTTGACCAGCTCCAACGCAAACTCGTCGAAGTCGCCCACCGTAGCTGAGCCCAGCTCTAGCAAGCCTACCGTGTCGGCGCCGTAGGGGAGGGCCGCTAAGATGGCCGAGCGTACCCCTAGGGCCAGCATTCGCTCGCGCAACGGCTCGGGTAGTCCGGGAGCCGTAGACACGTCAGCTAGCACGAGGGGACGCCGCTCGGTCATCAGCCGGTTATACACCTGCCGAAAATCTTGCTCGAGGCCCTGTCCCTGCAACTGCTTGGTCAGGAAGCTGTGGTTGACCTTGCGCCCAAAGTCCACGAAGGTTTTTTTGCGCTCGTCGTAGGCCGCAATGCCCAGCTGCAGCGTGGGCAGGGCAAACAGCACCCGCAGCTTCTCCTGAATCTGCTCGATGCGGTCGGAGGCCTGCAGCACGTCGCGCTCCAGCAAGTCGTACTTCAGCTCGCTCAGAATCTCCTGGGTCGTAACATCTACTAGCTGCAGTAGGCTAAAGCCTTCGAGCACAAAGTGATGCGGGGGCAGTAGTTCGCGCCACAGTTCGGCGTTGGTGCGGTTGCGCAGCAGGTGCTGCACCTGCGCGGCACTGAGCACCGGCTTGTCGCCCACCACCCGCACCCGCACAAACGTCGAATCCAACGTCACGCCGTAGTGGCGGTAGAGGCCAATATTGTAGTCGGGCACCGTGAAAATAAACGAGCCCTGCGCCGGTAGCTCGGCTTGGTATTCGCGGTGCAAAATCAGCAGGTACGCCAGCCGCGTCATTAGGCCTTCCAGCATGCCTAGGTCCACGTTGAGCGGCTGCTTAATGGTGCGGTCGCGCCCAAGCAACACGTCGGCAAAGCGCGGCGTGTAGTAGAATGCCTGTCGGTGAAACGGCGTAATGGCCCCGCTCATGGCCGTAGCCGTGGCCGCCGGCGGAAAAACGGCCAGCATGAGTGTATCAACCAACTCGCGGTTGGCGTCGAGCACATCAATGCTGGGCAAGTCGCCGTGGCAGGCGGGGTGCTCGGCCACTTGCTGGGCCACGGTGCGGGCCAGGCGCGCCACCCCGGGGTTGCCATCGTGCTCGTGCTGCCGCCAGTAGTCTATTAGCGGCTCCAGACTCAGGGCCGTGACGAACGGAAACCTGTCAGGAGCCAGCCTGGCGAGGGCCGGCGTTACTAGGCCGGGGGAGGGGCTAGGCGGACTAGGAAGCAAGTCGGGGGCGGGCATGGGAGAAAAAAGCCAGAAACGGAATTAGTATACTACGCAAGCAGGCTTCTACTCGGCGCACACCCCTAGGGGCCGCGCTACTTGCTGAGCTGGATGACCACCGGCTTGCGGTTGCTGCCTCGGCCATCCTCCGTCACGTTGAGGACGGAACCGGCGAGGTAACTGCCGCCGGTTACCCGCACCCGCTTGAACGAATTTTCGTAGCAAGTGCAGCAGCCGTCGGCCTGGTAGCGCCCAATCAGCCGGATGCGGTCGAAGGTAAACTTCGTGTAGCTGTGTTTCTTCAAGGTGCCAGCTACGGTGCTATCCTGCGGCACATACAAGCGGTATACATAGCCGCTTAGCTTGGCGGTAGAGCTGGCCGCCGCGAATGGCGCATTATTGCTAATGATGACCAAGCCCATAGTATCAACTTTGAGGTCGACGCCTAGGTGGCGGCGTAGAGCTTTAGTTGTACGCTGGTTGCGTGGGAGCGGTAATGAGTCGCGATTGATGGTGAGCTTAGTCGAGTCGTAGCGCGCCAAATACACGTTTTGAATCTCATTCACACTGAACGCGTTGGGCCCCATTGTCTTGAATGAGAAATACAGCGAGTCAGCCAGTAGGTCCTGGCAGTCGCACGGATTGTTGGCGCAGCAGCCGGCTAGCAGCACCAGTAAGAGGCCCCCTAGGGCACGAGAGAGAAGCTTCAGCATAAGGCAACCTAAACGAAGGCGCGGGGCGAACAGTGTACAACGTAGCGCACTGCTCGCCCCGCACGGCAAAGGTCGTACCCGCAGCTGGTTAGCGGCTGGTGTCGCTGGTGGTAGGGCTGTTGACGGCGCCGCCGGCTAGCAGCAGCGGGCGCAGGCGGGTAGCGGCCGTATCGAGCTGAGGGCGGATTTTGGCCAGCGCCTCCCGCAGGGCTATCACATCGGCTAGGCGCGGGGCATCGGTTTGCGAGTAGCCGTGGTACATGGCCACCTTCACGTTGGAAGTGCCGCTGCCGGTGTAGGTGCCCAGCAGCTCGCCGTTGGCGTTCATCATCTGCACCTCGGCTTGAATATCGGTTTTGTACCATTCGAGCGGCGCGCCCACTACGCTTGGTATCAGCATGGTTAGTACCTGGGCGGCTTGCAGGCTGCGGCCCGTGCGGGTGGTGTGCACCTTATTAATAACCAAGCGGGCGTAGCCGTAAGTGGTCGAGTCGGTCGGCTCCAGGATGTTGCGCTGCAGCTCGGCCTTGAACATGCGCAGCGGGTCTTCGGGCAGGGCACCGTCGTTCATGGCCAGCGGACCGGGGTCGGCGGTAATCTCCAAGGGCGGTAGGCGCTTGCTAATAGCGGCAGTGGGCGTCGAGGTAAACATGCCTTTGGCCGACATGCAGCCGCTTAGGCTGGCGGAAAGGGCCAAGGCAGCCAAGCTCCAGGTGCTAATAAAAACCGAAGTGAATTTCATAAGTATAAAGTAGAAGAAATCGGGGTTTGATTTAATAATGGTATTTTGGTAAGAGCAAATTGAATTGCAGCTAAAGCGTGCGTTATCAAGTAAATCGCGCCCCTAAATTAGTATAAAAGTGCGTAATTGCTAAGAGTCCGTAATAGGAAATTACCGATTTAGGCCGCGCCACACCCAATAAACTATCTGACCTGACTTTAGTTAGCAAGCGCGTAAAAAAACTCTTGCTCGACGTCACCTCAACGTAGAAATACCTGGAAATGTGCATTGCGCATACATCTACCGGCGAGACTGCCACCGTTGGTCGTTGCAGCTGAGCAGTGTACAGCGTTAAGATTCCTGACTTAAGCAGCTACCAGGTGCGGTTTCCTGAAAATAAATGCCGCCCGGGCTACCCTAGCTTAGTGCTAGAACGGCCCGGGCGGCATTTGCTGCCGGCTGCCAATTAGTGTAACGCTTCGGCGGGTTCGGGGGCCAGTAGGTTGGGGGCGGGCACGTAATCATCCACAAACTCGCCCTCCCAGCGCGCCACTACGGCCGAGGCCAGGCAGTTGCCCAGCACGTTTACGGCGGTACGGGCCATGTCCATGAGCGCATCAATGCCCAGGATGATGAACACCGGCCAGTCGGGCAAATTGAACGAGGCTACCGTGGCCAGCAATATCACCAGCGAGGCCCTAGGGACCCCGGCCACGCCCTTGCTGGTGAGCATGAGGGTGAAAACCATGAGCAGCTGCTGGCCAAACGTAAGGGGCACCCCCGCGGCCTGGGCCACAAAAATGGCCGCCAGCGAGAGGTAGAGCGTGGTGCCGTCGAGGTTGAAGGAGTAGCCCGTGGGCATGACGAAGGCTACTATGCGGCGCGGTACGCCAATGCTTTCCATGGCCTCCATGGCGCGGGGCAAGGCGGCTTCGGAACTAGTGGTGGCGAAGGCAATGCTCACCGGCTCGGCCACGGCCGCCACGAAGCGCCGCAGCGGCAGCCGCGCAATAATGGCCACTGGCAGCAGCACCAGGAAAATGAAGGCGATGAGCGCCCCGTAGAGGGTAAGCAGCAGCTTAAACGCGTTCAGCAGCGGCGCCAGCCCGAGCTTACCTACGGTATAGGCTAGCGCGCCACCTACCCCTAGGGGCGCGAAATACATCACCACGTTGGTGAACTTGAACATCACCTCGCTCAGGCTTTCGCAGGCGCGGAGCATGGTGCCGCGCGGTCCGGCCGGCGTGAGGGCCAGCCCAATGGCGAAGATGATAGCGAACACCACCACTTGCAGCACCTGCCCCTCGCTTATCGACTTAGCAATGTTTTCGGGGAAGATGTGCAGAATGATATCGGCGGCCGTTTGCTTGGCGGCGGGAGCCAGCTGCTCGGCGGCTTCGGCGGTGGCGGGGCGCTGCACGCCCGCCCCGGCTTGCGTGAGGTTGATGGCCCCTAGGCCGATGAAGAGGGCAAACGTTGTGATTACCTCGAAGTAAACCAAGGCTTTAATGCCCATGCGGCCCACTTGCTTCAAGTCGGCGTGGCCGGCAATTCCCACTACCAGGGTAGCGAAAACCAGTGGCGCAATAATGGTTTTTACGAGGCGCAGAAACACGTCGCTGAGCACCTTAAGGGGCAGGGCCACGGCCGGAAAATCGTGGCCCAGCTCAATGCCCACCAGCATGCTCAGGGCTATCCAGAGCGTGAGCGAGCGGCGCGGGGCTACCACCAGCGCCAGTGCCCCTAAGGCCAGCCAGCGGGCGGCTAGCGCAAGGGTGCCAATTATGAAATCTGGCGGGTCACTAGTGTTGTCTAGGTAGGTGGGAGGGTAGCCGGCAGCCTTGAAAGATGCTAGTACAGCCTGTTCATTAAAATAATGCCAAACGGTGAGTCCCGCCGCCAGCAATACCAGTGCAATAGCTAGCCAGAGTAAACGAGAAAACTTCATATATAGAAAACGGAGTGGGAAGCCAATACGGGCGTAAAGAACGCACCAAACGGGCGTAAGTGCCGGCCGGCCCATCTTTGCGCCATGCCTACCACTTGGTCACTATCGGCTCTCGAACTGCCGCTGCGCTACGTCTGGAAAATCTCGCGCAACGCCTCCGTCACCAAGACGAATCTGGTGCTGAGCGCCACCCAGGCCGGCACCACCGGCCGTGGCGAAGCTGCCCCCAACGTGCGCTACGGCGAGTCGCCCGAGCTGCTGCAGGCGCAGTTTGCCGACCTGCTGGCCCACGGTCTGGCCGACGCTGACACCCTAGAAGCCCTAATCGAGCTGCTGGCCGCCCGGCCCGTGGCGCATGCCCTGCGCTTCGCCCTTGAAAGCGCCCTCACGCACTGCCTAGCCGCTCGCGATGGGCAGCCGGTGTGGAAGTGGCTAGGGGTGCCCGCGCCGGCCGAGCGCGTGCCTACTGCCCTCACGCTGCCCATTATGGCGCCCGGCGAGGTGGCCGCTTGGCTAGCCGAGCAACAAGCCGCGCGCTTCAAGCTGCTGAAGGTGAAAGTAAACCAAGCGGAAGGCCTGGACCTGCTGCAGGCCGTAGCGGCGGCCCTCCCCGGCCGCGAACTGCTGGTAGATGGTAACGAAGCCTGGCCCGACGCCGACAGCCTGTTGCGCTTTCTCGAGCAGGCTGCCCAGGTGCCGGGCCTGCGCATGCGCTACCTCGAGCAGCCACTGCCCGCCGCCCTGGCCACCGACTACCGCTACCTGCACCCTAGGGTGAAAGTGCCGCTGCTGGCCGACGAGTCAGTAACGGACGAGGCGGATTTTGCGGACATCGCCCGCCAGTTTCACGGCGTGAACGTGAAGTTGATGAAGGCTGGTGGTTACCAGCGCGGCATCGAGCTGCTGCGCCAAACGCAGGCCCACGGTCTCGTGCCTATGCTGGGCTGCATGGTCGAGACTTCGCTCGGCATCTGGTCGGCCTTGCAAATCAGCGCGCTAGCCCGCATCCACGACCTCGACGGCGTGCTGATTGTGCGCGACGAGCCCTTTGGCCTAGTGCACGAAAGCCAGGGTGACCTATTCGCGGTACCTAGGGCCTAGGCTACGTTTCGAGCCTGCTTACTTCCGCGTTTCCAAGAACGTGACAAGTACCGCTAAGTCCTTTTGCGACAGTGTGCCTCCGAAAGCGGGCATATTGCCGCCGCCGTTCACGATGCGGATGCGCAGTTCGCCGGGCGTGAGGCGGCGGCCCACCAGCGTTAGGTTGGGGCCGCGAATGCCGCCGTGCCCCGCTACCTGGTGGCAGTAAATGCAGCCTTTTTCGGCAAAGAGGGCGGCGCCGTGTACCACCGTTGGGTCGGTAGAGCGGATGATGCTGGCGGTGAGCGGCTTGGCATCGAAGTGCGGTGACCAGGGCGCTTTCAGCCCCAGCAGCAGCAGCGTGCCCATAAACACCACTACGCACACCGAGCCAAACACCGCCCAGGGCCGCCGCAGGGGGCTGCGCTCGCCCGCATTCGACACAAAGGGCAGCGCCAGCAGCGCCAGCACCGACAGCAGCGGGCCAAAAAAGATGACGTACGACTCGATGTTGGCCGGCAGTAGGGCGAAGAGCGCAAACACCGGCAGCAGGTACCAGTCGGGCGCGGGGTTGGTGTAGATGAGCGAGGGCGAGGGCGGCTGCGTCAGCTCGGGCGGGCCAAAGACTAGAGCTAGGCCAATAATGGCCAGGATGGTAACGGCCCCAAACACGGTATCGCGCCAGGCGGCGAAAGGCCAGAAGGGCACGCCCACTTTCTTCAGCATGTCCTGGTACCACTGCCGGTAGGTCTTGGGGTCGACGGGGCGCCCAACCTTGGCGGGTTCCGACACACCGTTGCGCAGGACTAAGTAGAGGTGAAAGCCCACCAGCCCGAATAAAATACCCGGAAACAGCAGCGTGTGGTAGGAGTAGAAGCGGCTCAGCGACTGCCCCCCGATGGTGTCGCCGCCCAGCAGCAGCCGCGCCACGTAGGTGCCCACCAGCGGCACGCGCCCCACCTGCTCGGCCGCCACCACCGCCGACCACACGCCGTTGGAGTCCCAGCGCAGCAGCTGCCCGGTGAAGGCCATGGCCAGGGTCAGGAAAAGCAGGAAGACCCCACTTATCCAACTCATTTCGCGCGGAAACTTGTACGAGGCCGTGATGTATACGCGCAGCATGTGCACGCCTACCATCACTACCATGCCCGATGCGCCGAAGTAGTGAACGCCGCGCAGCAAGCGGCCCAGCACGGCCTTGTGCGAGATGAATTCCAGCGACTTATACGCATCGGCCGAGGTGGGCTGGTAGAGCAGCGTGAGGCCCACGCCGGTGACCACCTGCAGCAGCAGGCAAAACAGCGCGGCACTGCCAAACACGTAGCTCCACTTAGCTCCCGGGGGCACGGGGTGCTGCAAAATGGGCATAATCGTGTCGGATATGCCCAGCCGGTCGTCGAGCCAAGCGCCCGCTTTGCGTAGAAAACCCATGGAAGCGAGCGGGTTAAGACGTGATATTGGTGATAGGGATTGGCGCCGTGAGCAGCTCCACGTCGTGGTTGTCGGCCACCCGAATGCGGTACTGCGTGAGGCCCCTAGGCGGCGGCCCGGCCGCTACCGAGCCATCCTTATAATAGATGCCGCCGTGGCAGGGGCACATAAACAGGCCAGCGCCGGCCTCCCAGCGCACGGGGCACCCTAGGTGCGCGCAGTTGACCGAGAAGGCCACGAAGGTGGTTTCGGAGTCGCGCCGCAGCCATGCCGCCGATTGGCTCGACACGCCCGACCAGGCCACCGGGTCAGCATTCTCGAACTTGACGAGCTGCGTCGAGCCCACCGGGAAGTCGGCTAGGGTGCCCACTTTGCGCCAGGTTTGGGGTTCTTTTTCGAGTAGCGGGGCTAGCAAGGCGCTCACCACGGGCACACTGACGGCAGCCGCGGCCAGCGTGCCCATGCCGAGGCTCAGCTTCACCAGAAAGTCGCGGCGCGGCTCGTCGGCCGGTGCGGCGGGGTTAGTAGGTTCACTCATGGCGTAAAATGCGAATCCAGCCCGCGAGGGCAATGGTAAAAATGAGCAAGCCCGCCGCTGAAATCACCCAGTTGGTGAGCAGGCCCCAGAATAAAAACGCCAGCCCCATGGCCAGAAAAAATGGCCAATACGTGGGGTGGGGCAGGCGCTCGGGCCGGGCCTTGGGCCAGTCGGTGGGCTGGGGCTGCGCGCGAGGGTCGGGAGCATCCATGGCTAAGCGGGGGTAGCGGATAGGGCGGCGGGCTCGGCCTGCGTGAAGTAGCGCCCCACTAAGAATAGGCAGGCGCTTAGGTAGATAAAGCAGCACGGCACCCACATGATGAGGCCAGCCACCTGCTGGTCTTCAGCTTGGCTGAGGTGCCAGGCATTGCGGGCGTAGTCAGGGGCTAGGGCAGGCGTGCCGCACCAGGCGGCGCGGGCGTAGTGCTGGTAGGCATCGGCCGGCGCGAAGGTGATGAGCAAGCCTAGCAGTGAGCAGGCCACGCAAGCCGTGAATAGGTACCCCACACCCATTAGTGGGTGCAGGCGAGCGCTGGCCGCTGGCCCTACCAGCGGCCAGCTAAACAGCGCCCCGGCTAGCAGCATGGCCACGGCGGGCAGCAGCGGCCACGGGTTCAGCAGGCTGTTTACGTTCCCGAACGAGGCGTCGAACACGACAGGCACGTGCAGCACCCACATTACGCCCATGCCCGCCACCCAGGCCAGCCAGGTGCGCCCGCTCAGCCAGCGCGAAAACCGAGCTAGCCACTGGGCGGCCGCGGGCACCGGCTGCGGCGGCAAACCCAGCACCAGCAGCGGCCCGGCCAGGAGTAGTACCAACACGTGTCCCACCATATGGGCGCTAAACAGGGCGTGCATGCCCAGGTAGTGCAGCGGCGACAGCTCGGCCAGCGCCAGCAGTCCTAGGCCACTGAAGTACGCGCTTGCCCGCGGCTGCCAGCGCCCGCCGCTCAGCCCGAAGTAGGCCGCCGCCAGCCCCGCCACTAGCGCCAGCAGCGCGGGATTAAAAGACCACTGAGCCCAAACAGATGCATGCATAAGCTACAAGCGCGTGAAGTGAGGAAGCACGTACACCACCAGAAATACGACCGCCCAGACGATATCGACGAAGTGCCAGTACACGCCCACCGTGCTGAAGATGGTGGAGCCTGGCCGGTCGTAGTCGCCGGCAAACGAGAGGCCAGTCAGGATGCCCAGCACCAGCAGCCCCACCAGCACGTGCAGGCCGTGAAAGCCGGTGAGCGTGAAGAAGCTAGTACCAAAGGTGTTGCTCGACAAGTCGAGGTGGCGCTGAAACAAGCCCTCGAACTCCCGCGCCTGCCCCAGCAGAAATAGCGCCCCTAGGGCGATGGTAACCAGCAGCCACAGCCGCAGCCGGCCCGGTGCCCCCCGGCGGTAGCTGGCCTCGGCGCGCATGTAGGTGAAGCTGCTGGCAAACAGCAGCCCGGTAACCAGGCCGGTAGTGCGCCAGTCGAGGGCGGCCAGCTGCTGCTCGCGAAAGCCCGGCACCAGCGAGAACGAAACGAAGGCAATCAGCAGCGCGGCAAAAAACATGGCTTCGGTGGCCACTACCAGTTGAATGAGCAGTTTATTTTCCATGCACGCCTTTCTTTTTGCCGGGTTTGAGGTAGTCGGCGTCGTCGGGCCGCTTGTAGTCGCGATAGGGGCGAGCGCTGCGCACCGGAATCACGCGGTCGAAGTTTTGCAGCGTCGGCGGCGAGCTGGTAGTCCATTCCAGGGTGTAGGCGTCCCAGGGGTCGGGCGGCGCTGCGGGGCCCCGTCGAATGGCCTTGACGATGATGTAGAGGAGCAGCAACGTGGCCGCCCCCATCAAAAAGCCCCCTAGGGTCGAAATCTGGTTGAGGATTGCCCAACCCGGCAGGTCGGGGTAGGTGTAGATGCGGCGCGACATGCCAAGGGCGCCCAGCACATGCTGCACCAGAAACGTGGCGTTGAAGCCCAGCACGAACAACCAGAAAAACCAACGGCTTAGGCGCTCATCCAGCAGCTTGCCGCTGATTTTGGGGAACCAGTAGAACAAGCCCGCGAACAGCCCGAACAGCGTGCCGCCAATGAACACGTAGTGGATGTGCGCCACCACGTAGTAGGTGTCGGTAAGCTGCAAGTCGATGGGCACAATGGCGAACGAGATACCGCTGAGCCCGCCAATGGTAAACTCCACCAGAAAAGCCACCGCAAACCGCATGGCTACCGTGAAGCGCAGCGAGCCCTTATACATGGTAGCCAGCCAGTTGAAAATCTTGATGCCCGTAGGTACCCCGATAAGCATGCTGCTGGCCGAGAAGAACCCGTTGACCGTGTTGCCGAGGCCCACCGCGAACATGTGGTGCACCCAGACCCCAAACGCCAGCAGCGCAATGGCGATGCCCGAGCCCACGATGAAAGCGTAGCCAAAAACCGGCTTGCGCGAGAATACCGCGAAGATTTCGGAGAAGATGCCGAACGCCGGCAGAATAAGAATGTACACCTCGGGGTGCCCAAATAGCCAGAATAAGTGCTGCCACAGCACCGCCGAGCCGCCCGCGTCGGCATTAAAGAAATGAGCGTGCAGCTGCCGGTCGAGCAGCAGCATAGCCAAGGCCGCATTCAAAGCCGGGAAGGCCGCGACGACTAGAAACCCGGTTAGCAGTATCATCCACACAAACACGGGCATGTCCTTGAGCCGCATGCCCGGAATGCGGTAGCGCAGGATGGTAACTACCAGATTAATGGCTGCGGTGACCGTGCCGATGCCACTCAGTAGCAGCCCCGCGCAGTAGTAATCGATGCCGGGGGAAGAGGAGTAGTTGTACTGGTTGAGTGGGGCGTAGTTGAACCAGCCCGCATCGGGCCCGCCGCCAGCCAAAAAGCTGAAATACAGCAAGCAGCCGCCGAAAAAAGTCAGCCACAAGCTCAGGGCGTTGAGGCGCGGGTAGGCTAGGTCGTTGGCCCCAATCATGAGCGGCACCAGGTAGGTAGCGTAGCCGAAAATGGCCGGCATCGCCACCAGAAACACCCTGGTGGTGCCGTGCATGGTGAAGAGCTGGTTGTAGGTTTCGGGGCTCAGGAACGTATTGCGGGGCACGAAGAGCTGCACCCGCACCAGCAGGATTTCGAGACCGCCCGCCAGCAAAAACAGCAGCGCCACCCACAAATACATAATGCCGAGCTGCTTGTGGTCGACGGCCGAAATCCACTGCAGCAAGCCCTGGCTGCTGTCGAGGCCTAGGCTGGGCAGGGGCTGCTCCGGCTCCGGAACGAGTACGGGTTGGGGGGCCATGGGCTAGTGAAGCTGCGTAAGGTAGGCCGTGAGCGCCCGAATACTGTCTTGCCCGAAGATGAAGCGCGGCATGTGGGCGCCCGGCTTCACGGCCTGCGGGTTGGTCAGCCAGCGGCTCACGTTGGCGGGCGTGTTGGGGAGCAGGCCGGCCAGCATGGTGCGGCGGCTGGCAAAGTGCGTGAGCTCGGGGCCCTGGTGGCCGTGGGCGGCGGTGCCTTTTATCTGGTGGCAGCTGCTGCAGGCGTAGTGCGCAAAGAGGGCCGCGCCCTGCTGGGCCTGCGCCGTAGTGGGCAGGGCAGCGGGCTGGTCGGTGGCGTGCAGCCAGCGGGCATAGTCGGCCGGCGTTTGGGCCACCACCCGAATCCGCATCCAGGCGTGCTGCTGCCCGCAAAATTCGTTGCAGGCGCCTTCGTAAACGCCGGGTTCTTTGATGGTTACCCACACGTGGTTCTGGCGCCCCGGAATGACGTCCATCTTCTCGCCAAACGAAGGCACCCACCAGTCGTGAATAACATCGGCCTACGTGCCTTCGATGAGCAGGCGCTGCCCCACCGGGAGGTGGATTTCGTTGGCCGTTTTCACATCCGTATTGGGGTAAGCAGCCTCCCACCACCACTGGTGCCCGATGATGCGCACGGCGGGCGTATGCAACCCCGCGGGCGGCAGAATGGCGCGGGTAGTATTGATGCTCAGAAAAAAGAATAGCACCACGAGCAGGAGCGGCCCACCTATCATGGCGGCTTCCAGCTTCAGGTTGCTAGAGGTTTGCTCGGGCTCGTGGCCATCGCCCTTATCAATAAACTTGATGGAATAGTACGTGGCCAGCACCGCCACTAGCAGAAATATCCCCAGCGACGCGACAATGAAATACACATCGAGCGTATGCAGCCGCTCGGCCTCTGCAGTAGCCGACGAAAAGATAGAGCGCATAGGCAGCAAAGAAGACTCAAGTTCACTTCGAGGGGCTTACTGCATATGGAGCTAGTGGGCAGAACAGCTGAGCCTAGTAGGTGCGTCGGAGCAAAAGGGGCAAGTCGGCAGAAAGCTTACTAAATGAAGCGTCAGTGAACTTATTGATTAACAAGCGATAAGCCTATTTTGCCTTACGTAAGCAAGTTGTCGCTCGTTGCTTTATTACTTACTGATTGCCGCTATTTACCCGCTTTCTACTTGTGTAGCATTGCGTTCTGTGTTGCAATTATTCCAGTCGTAGTTCGCCGCGTTTTATAAGCGGTAGGCCGGCTTAGCAGGGCTTAGAGCGTGTTTGGGAATTTAAAAGAACGTCCTGCTGAGCTGGCCGAAGCCTCTCTACCGCTTCATGTGGCCCGTTCAACGAAGCGGTAGAGAGGCTTCGACAAGCTCCGCAGGACGTTCCAGAAGCTTTTTTGGTGAAAGCCAAACACGCTCTAAGTAGGGGAGGGAGACGGGCAAGGCCAGCCGTAAGCTGCCAGTACCTACAGCGTAGAATGCGTACAACCCCACAAGCAGCACGTCCCGCCGCGCGCAAGCGAAACGCCCTACCAACTGAAGCCCTAGGGTCATGGTAGAAAGCTTGGCCTGCGCGCGGCGGGACGGGCTGCTTGGCTTATAATTGAGAGTTTAGTACTGAGCTTTGCCTGCTGCTTCCTCCAGGACCCTAGGGCCGATTAGCGGCTGGCGGCCTGCAGGCGGGCGTCGAGCGCCTGTAATTGCTTATCGACGGCGCTGGTGCTGGGGGCGTTGGGGTGGGTTTCCTGCAGCAGCGTCAGCTTGCGGTTCAGCAACTCTACCTTCTGGCGCAGCAGCAGCTCGCGCACCGCAGCCGAATCGGGGCTAGCGGTGGCGGCACTACTAACGGCGGGCGCTGCCGAAGTGCCTACGTGCACATACTTATCGTACTGGGCATTGACAGCCGTGAGGTAGTCGCCCCGGGCCGCGGCGGCGCTGGCGGGCGTGGCAAATACTATCCCGCCTTCGGTATTGATGTAGTCGCCCTCGTGCAGCGGGGTAATTTTACCACTCGGAAACTCCACGATGCCACTACGGACATTAATCTTGGTGCCGTTGGGCAGGCGCACGTTCTGCGCCAGCGGAGTGAGCTGCGTACCAAGGCGTTGCACTACGCGCTCATGTTGGAACACAAATTGCGTATTGCGGTTAGGACGGATGAGCTGGCCGCCGCTGGCCTGGGCCAGGCCAGCGCGGGGCGCCGCGCTGCCTAGGGCCAGTACCGCGCAAATGAGTAAAGTAGAAAGGCGCATGGGTGGGCGAGTAGAGTGAGATGGTAAAGCAACAAGGTGGGGCCAATGTTGCTGCGCAGCTTACCGAAAAAAACAACTTTTTTTTAAACGAATTAGCGCCATTTGATGTACGTACATTAAATTTGCTATCGCTTAGCCAATATATACCGCGTGCGCCTCGAAGACGAAATCAAGCAGCCTACTTTTCAGAGCCAAGCTCACAAGGCTAATATCAATATTATATATACGGCTAACTGGCTGGGTCAGCGGCAATTGGCTGCTTTCCGCCAGGTAGGGCTTACGGCGCCGCAGTTTAACGTACTGCGCATCTTACGGGGCCAGCACCCCAAGCCGGCTACCGTGGCGCTGCTCATCGACCGGATGCTCGACAAAACTAGCAATGCCTCGCGCATTGTAGATAAGCTCGAAGAGAAGCAGTTGGTTACGCGCACGGTATGCCCTGCCAACCGCCGCGCCGTCGACATCTGCATTACCGAGGCGGGCCTGCGCCTGCTGCAGCGGATAGATGAAGAGGGCCTGGCCGACCCCAGCCGCAGCGGCTTTAACCAGCTAAGCGAGAGCGAGTTGGTAGCATTGAATGCCTTGCTCGATAAAATCAGGGCCTAGAGCTTATCCATTACCTGGGCACCCGGTGCCCATTCTTACCTCACACTTAACTTCTTACCTTTTTTCTTCTCATGAAAAAGATTTTGTTGCCCGCCCTGCTCGGGGCTGCTCTGCTAGCTAGCCCAGCTGCTTTTGCCCAGAAGGCGGTTAAAACTACCGCCTCGTCGGCCGTGGCTACTTACAAGCTGCAGCCGCAGCTGAGCACCCTGGGCTGGGAAGGCAAAGCCGTAACGCACGGCCACAATGGCACCATGCAGTTTACGGGCGGCGACCTGCAAGTGCGCGGCAATATGATTGTGGGCGGTACGGCCACCGTCGATATGAAGTCGTTGAAGGCCACCGACATCACCGACGCCGCTAACCACGCCAAATTCGTGGGCCACATGAGCAGCGACGACTTCTTCGGTGCCGAAAAATTCCCGACTTCGACCTTCAAAATTACCAGCGTAGCCCCCATCGCCGGGGCCCCGGCCGATTCGAAGGCCCCCAACGCCACCATCACCGGCGACATGACCATCAAGGGCGTGACGCAACGCGTTAGCTTCCCTGCCGCGGTGGGCGTGAAGAATGGGGTAGCTTCGGCCTCGGGCAAGGCCACCATCGACCGCACCAAGTTCGGCCTGAAGTACGGCTCGAAGAGCTTCTTCGACAGCATCGGCGACAAGGCCATCAACGACGAGTTCACCCTCGACTTCAACGTTATCGCCAAGCAGTAGTCCCCTAGGGTCTTCTACCATAAAAAAGCCGCTTCCCGAAATGGGAAGCGGCTTTTCTACTTGGTAAGGTGCAGGTCTAGTTGCGCACCGGCGAGGTAGCCGGGGGCAGCGGCATGCCAGTCGGAGAAGGCTGCTGAGCTGGCGCGGGCGAAGTGCTGGCGACGGTGCGTAGCTCTAGCCGCAGCGGGGCCACGCTCGTTTCGCGCAGGCATACTACGCCGTACACCGTTTCGCCGGGGCGGATGTTGCGGTTGGTGAGGTCGAGGCGGCTTAGGTCCTCGCGGAAGTTCTTATTGGCCAGCGAGGCGCCCAGGATATTGCCGCCCGCGATGAACGGGCCCGTGGGCAGGAAGGTACCGCCCGTGGTCGTCATCTGGCCGGTGTAGGGGTTGGTAGTAGTGGTGCCGCCCACGTTGAAGTTGAGCAGCAAATAGAGCAAGTAAATGGCGACGCCCTGCTTCATGTCGCGCCCGGCTATTTCGCCCGCTACGGGTACTATCGGCCGGTCGCCGTAGTAGAGCGCGGCATCGCGCGAGAAGTTGATTTCGGTAGGGGTGTTGTTGGTAACGCGCAGCGCCACTACGTGGTAGCCTTGCTTGCGCTCCTTCTTGGCGTACTTTTTATTGCGCCCCCGGGCTTGCAGCGCGTCAAACTGATAAGCCATGCCTAGGGCGCCCTGGCCGGCCACCGGCTGCGACTGCACAATGCGCTCGGGCATGATGGGGGTGTAGGAGGCGGCGCAGCCGCTGCCTAGCAGCGTGCAAGCAGCAAGCGCGCCGGCCAGAAAGCGAGTAGCAACTTGTTTCATAAAGAAATGAATAGAAGTAAATGGTTATAGACGAGGTAAAGATAAATAAACAAAAAAGCCAGATCCGGTAAGAATCTGGCTTTTAACTAAACAATCCTATTTAATCATCCTACAAGTGAATTACCTCGTCGTAGGCGGCGGCGGCGGCTTCCATAATAGCCTCGCTCATAGTGGGGTGGGGGTGCACCGACTTGATGATTTCGTGGCCGGTGGTTTCGAGCTTGCGCGCTACCACTACCTCGGCAATCATTTCCGTCACGTTGGCCCCAATCATGTGGGCGCCCAACCACTCGCCGTACTTCTTGTCGAAGATGACCTTCACGAAGCCGTCCTTCACGCCGGCCGCCGAGGCCTTGCCGCTGGCCGAGAATGGAAACTTGCCCACCCGGATGTCGTAGCCCTTGGCCTTGGCCTCGGCTTCGGTGAAGCCTACCGACGCGATTTCGGGCTGGGCGTAGGTGCAGCCCGGGATGTTAGTGTAGTTGAGCTTCTCGGGGTTGTGGCCCGTGATTTTCTCCACGCAAATAATACCCTCGGCCGAAGCCACGTGGGCTAGGGCCGGGCCCGGAATAATGTCGCCGATGGCGTAGATGCCCGGCACGTTGGTTTGGTAGAAGTCATCCACCAGCACGCGGCCGCGGTCGGTTTTGATGCCCAACTCCTCCAAGCCAATGTTCTCGAGGTTGGTTTGCACGCCCACGGCGCTCAGTACCACATCGCACTCAATTTTCTGGTCGCCCTTCTGGGCTTTCACCGTCACCACGCAGCCCGCGCCGCTGGTGTCCACGTTGGTTACTTCGGCCTGGGTGAGGATGTTGATGCCCATCTTTTTGTAGGATTTCTCCATCTGGCGCGACACCTCCTCGTCCTCCACCGGCACGATGCGGGGCAGGTACTCCACAATGGTTACCTCCGACCCTAGGGAGCGGTAGAAGTAAGCAAACTCGACGCCGATGGCGCCCGAGCCCACCACCACCAAGCGCTTGGGCAAGCTGTCGGGGGTCATGGCCTTGCGGTAGCCAATAATTTTTTTGTCGTCGATGGGCAGGTTGGGCAACTGGCGGGCGCGGGCGCCGGTGGCCAGAATAATGCTCTTGGCTTCTACGGTGTCTTTAGTGCCGTCGGCCTTAGTCACTTCCACCTTGCCGGGCGCCAGCAGCTTGCCGGTGCCGCTTACCACCTCAATCTTATTCTTCTTGAACAAAAACTGAATGCCTTTGCTCATGCCCTCGGCCACGCCGCGGCTGCGCTTAATCACGGCCGCGAAGTCGAAGCCGGGTTGGCCTGCGCTCAGGCCGTAGTCCTGCGCGTGCAGCAGGTATTCGTACACCTGGGCGCTCTTGAGCAGGGCTTTGGTGGGAATGCAGCCCCAGTTGAGGCAGATGCCCCCGAGCGACTCGCGCTCTACCACGCCCACTTTCAGCCCGAGCTGGGCGGCGCGGATGGCCGCTACGTAGCCGCCGGGGCCCGAGCCAATAACTACCAGGTCAAATTGCAATGCCATGAGTTTGTTTGAACAAAGAAAACGGATTGGATAACGGCCCCGGCAACGCGGGGACCGGCAAAGATAACCGTGCTACCGGCCCCCGGGTTCGCCCTAGGGGCCGGCGCGTGCCACCGCCGCCGCGGTTTTCCGTACAAGCCCCCTGCAGGCCGGCGCCCAGCTGGCTGCCTCAGAAAGTTTATGCGATATGAATACCTTGCTACCCACTAGTTTCTCGCTAGCCGCCCTAGGGCTGCTGGTGCTGGCCAGCAGCTGCGCGTCTACCACCGAAACCGACCGGCCCACCGCCGCTAGTGCCTCCACGGCCGTAGCCTCGGCTAGTAGCGCCGCTCCCGATGCTGCGGCCTTGCCTGCTCCCGACGCTGCCACGGCCGACCCCGCAGCTCGCGCGGCCGCCGCAGCCGTGCCCGTAGAAGCGCTCGATAAGCCTTCTCCCGAAGCCGCGGCCGCCACCCTCGACCCTGATGCGCTTACGGCCAAGGAGGCCTCGGCTATCCGTGCTGCCGAGCGCCGTCTCAGCATGGCCGAGTACCGCTCGCAGCTGGCCAATGCCAACCTGAAGCTAAAAACCAGCCCCAAAAATGGCCAGGCCCTGTATGCGCGGGCCAAGGCCAACTCGAACCTGAAGAACTACAAGGAGGCCAAGCCCGACTACGTAGCTGCCCTGCGCACCATGCGCGGCAACCCCGACGTGTACTACAACAAAGGCGTGAACGAGCTGATGCTACGCGAATACAAGCCGGCGGCCAACGACTTCAGCGGGGCCGTGCGCCTGCGGCCCGACGACAAGGAGGCCTTCTTCGGGCGGGGCGTGGCCAAGATGCAGATGTACCAGTACAAGGCGGCGGTATCCGACTTCACCCGTGCGCTGGCCATCGACTCGACCTATGCCGACGCCCTAGAATACCGCGGCATCAGCTACGCCAATTTCGACCGGCCCAAGGAAGCCCGCCGCGACCTCGAAAAAGCCACCCGCCTGAACCCCAACGCCGAGCGCAGCCTGCGCCGCTACGGCAAAAATATGAGCATGGTGCGCGGCGCCAAGTAGTTCCTAGGCCCCAATTTTGGCCAATAGCAGGGCCTAACACACGGCTGAAGGAAATAGGTAATCAGGAATAAGGCGTCATGCTGAGCGCAGCCGAAGCATGACGCCTTATTCCTGATTATTTACGCCTGCGCCAGCAGCCCTAGGTGCCCGAGGTGGTGGCGGCCGTGCCAGGCGTACTGCACCAGCGCCTGCTCGAGGGTAAGGGTGGTATGGTAGCGCGGGTGATAGAAAGTGCGTTGCCACTGCGCCTCCGTCAGGTGCTGCAGCAGGATAACCCAGCGCTGGTGCAGGGCCTCCAGCAGGCTCAGCGACACGGTGATGGGCGTAGCGGCTACGTCGGGCAGCTCGGCCCAGCCAGCCTCGTCGAAAGGCCGCACGGTGGGATTGTCCTCCGTCAGGGCCAGGCGGAAGCGGCTGTAGAGCTGCTGGTGCGTATCGGCCACGTGGTGAATGACTTGGCGCCCGGTCCAGCCACCGGGGCGGTAGGGCTGCTGCAGGCGCTCGCCCCCAGCACGGCGCGTAGCCGCTGTGAGCTGCGCGGGCAAGTCGGCCAGCTGCTGGATATAAGTGGCGCGCTCGGCTGGGCTAAGCGGGGCCGTGGGCAACGTGGGCCGGCCAATGGGAAAGCGGATTGGGTCGTCGACCGAGGGGCTAGGGGAGGCCATAGGTGGGGGAGTAAGGAGGCGAACGTTACCCTAACCCAGGGCTTGCCCAATAGTTGCCTAGGCCTCCAGCAGCGCCAGATGGGCCAGGTGGTGCCGACCGTGCCAGGCGTAGAGCGCCAGGGCTTGGTCGAGAGTTGTCGTTTTCCGGCTTTCGGGGTGGAAGAAGGTACGCTGCCACTGCGCCTCGGGGAGGTGCTGCAGCAAGGCTACCCAGCGCTGGTGCAGGCTGGCCAGCAGGCTCAGCGACACGCTGGCTGGCTCGGCCGCTACGTCGGGCAGCGTAGCCCAGGTGGCTTCGTCGTAGGGCTTGATGGTGGGGTTATCTTCCGTCAGGGCCAGCTTGAAGCGCACGTAGCTGTTCAGATGCGAGTCGGCGACGTGGTGAATAACTTGGTGGCCGGTCCAGCCGCCGGGGCGGTAGGGCTGTTGCAAGCGCACGGCCCCTAGGCGCTCGGCCGCCGCGGCCAGCTGGGCCGGCAACTCGGCCAGCTGCTGAATAAGCGCAGCGCGCTCGGTGGCCGTAAGCGGATTCATTGGCAGTTGGGGCGGGCCGATGGGGTAGCGGAGGGCATCCATAGTGCTGGTTACTGGTTGCTGAAGAAAAACAGGTAAATGTCGGTAAATTGGGTAACCTGGTTCTGCTTAAAGCATTTCACCCACTACCCAGCCCTCATACCCCCAAGGCAATACCTAGCAGCACGGCGCCACCCCCTAGGGCCAGCAAGCCCGCAAAGAGCGGCCCGGCAAACTTCAGCCAGGCTTCGTAGCGCACGCCGCAGGCCGCCAGCATAGCCATGAGCGCGCCGTTGGTGGGTGTCACCAGGTCGGTGAGGCCAGCGCCGTACTGGTAGGCCAGCACCGTTACCTGGCGCGAGAGGCCGATGAGGTCGGAGAGTGGCACCAGCAGCGGCATGGTAAGCACGGCCTGGCCACTCACGCTGGGCACGGGCAGGTGCAGCGCCGCTTGCGTGCCCAGCATGCCCAGGGCCGCCAGTGCCACCGGCAAGTGCCCCAGCGGCGCGGCCAGGCCCTGCACAATGGTATCGACCACGTGGCCCTGCTCGAGCACTACGAAAATGGCGCGGGCAAACCCGATGAGCACCGCCGAAAACGCAATGTCGCGGAAGCCGGCCACGAAGCCCTCGGCCGTGCCCGTCAGCCCTAGGCCCCCCAGCAACCCCGCCGCGATGCCCAACCCCAGAAACAGCGCCGACATCTGGTTAAAGTCCCAGCCCAGGCGCACCACCCCGTAGGCGAAGTACGCGAAGGCCGCCAGCAGCGCCAGTAGCACCAGGGCGTGGCGGTTGCCAGTAGCCGCGGCGTCGGCTGCGCTGGCTTCGGGCGCTACCCGGTGGCGAGTGGCGTGGCGCATGGTGCCGCCCACCCACCACAGCAGCGCCAGCGCCAGAAAGACCAGCCGGTAGGCTGCCCCCGACAGCAGCGGCAACTGCGCCAGCTGCTGCGCAATACCCACCTGAAAGGGATTGATGGGGCTGAAGGCGGCTCCTACTAGCGCGGCGCCCAGGCTGGCCGCCACCGCCGTCAGCACCGGGTAGCCCAGGCGCCGCATCAGCACCAGCAGCACCGGCACCAGGGCGATGATTTCCTCGCCCATGTTTTCGAGCGCGCCCATGGTGGCAAACAGCAGCGACACCAGCGGAATGATGGCCACCTCGCGCCCGTGGGCGTGATGCAATAGCCAATCGACGCCGTAGCGCAGGGCCCCGGTTTGGTCGACGACGGTGAAGGCGCCGCCGGCCAGAAATATCAGAAACACCACCGCGCCCGCATCGGCTAGGCCGCGGGGTACGCTCATCAGCACCGGCCAGGGGCCTAGGGGGGCCGCCGCCACCGGCCGGTACGAGCCCGGTACCACTACTTCGCGCCCGGTGGTAGCGTCGGGGCGGCGGCTAAACTGGCCGGCCGGCAGCAGGTGGGTGAGCACCGCCGCCAGCACAATAAACAACGATAAAAGCACCAGTGGGTGCGGAAAACGTAGCCTCTTCATGCCGCAAAGGTGCGCACACCCAGCAGCTCGCCGGCCCTGGCCCGAGGGCTGCGGAACCCGGCGACCCCCTTCGGGTGTATCTTCGGGAAATGGCCGCCATCAGTTTTCCCGCCTTCAAAAATCTGCATCAGCGCCGCCAGCTCGAGCAGTTGGCTTGCCACGGCCGCGCCCTGGCCGAGCGCACCGAAGACAGCTTCCGCCTGAGTCTCTATGCCCTAGGCACGTTCTACGCCGAAATCTGGCGCAGCCTGGGCGACGAGCACGTGCTGTTCGTGCACGCCTTCGACAGCCCCAAGGGCCTGACCGACTACCTGGAGCACATCTCGCTCGAAGGCTTCGAGTAGGCCCCGAGGGCTGCTCGGCGTACTGAAAGCCGCGGTCGAGTAAAAACCACAAAAGCCCGTTCTGGTGAGCAGAACGGGCTGTTTAGTGGCAGCCTATGCTTAGGCTATGCTTAATAAGCCAGCGCTAACGCAGCCCCTAGGGCCGGTCTACGTCCACGAGCTGGCCCTTGCGGCGCATAATCTGTAAATCGAGCCGGGTGATGACGAACGGCTCCTTGCTGTAGCACCGGTCCGTGTTGAGGGAAGTGATGGAGCTGCGGTCGGTGGTTTGGAACTGGTTGGCTACAAGCTCCACGCCATTGCCGCCCGCGCGCAGCACCTTGAGCAGCGAATAGGCATGCGACGGGCCCGAATGCACGATGTACACGTCGCCAGTGCGCGGGGCATCCAGCCAGGCGTCGTCAGCCCGCCGGTCGTCGAGGCCGCACAGCAGGCCCAGTAGGCCCAGCACGGCCAGCGCCACCCCCCCTATGCCAGCCGGAGGCCGAGCCAGCGAGCTAGCCGCTCCGGCTTCGACAGGTGCTAGAGACGGAGAAACAACGTGTGGGCCGCTAGTACCGGGCTGACTCATAATGCGCAACAAACTAACCTTCGCTTTAGCTGGGCTAAACATAAGTAGCCAATTGCACAATCCAAGCAATAGTCAGTAATTTTTTCAGACTTTGTGGCTGTCGCTGGGCCTTACCGGAGGTTTTTGGCCCTAGGGCGGGCCTAGATTTCTTGTTCGAGGACAGTGAGCAGGCGGTCGATTTCGCTGGCCAGGCGCTCTATTTGTTCCAGGCCTTGGCGGGCCTGCTCCATCTCGCCGCGCGCGTGCTGGCGCACGAGGGCCTGGCCCACATCGAGCGTTTGGCGCAGCAGCCGCTCAATATCGGCCACCTCGGGGCGCGTGCCGTAGGCTGGCTTCAGGTAAGTGGTAAGCCACTGGCCCAGCGGGTTTTCTGCTAGCTGAAACAGCGTAGGCTCTGCTGCGCGCACCCCATACAGCACGGAGCGCAGCCGCGACTTAAACAATATCTGCTTAACGCGGGCCTGCTGAAAATCGAGGGCAGTAAGAACCATGTAGGAAGGGCAAGCGGGCGGTAATATAGGGCAGGCAAGGCTAGCTGGGCAGGTTGTCGGTGGGCGTACCCGCCAGGCCTTCCAGGCGCCGCAGTTGCTCGCGGGCGTGCACCAGCTCGGTTACGTCCTGGGCGTAGCCGGTTACCCCCACCACCTCGCCATCCTCGCGGTAGCAGTCGTAGATAAAGTTGTAGAAGCGCTCCTGGCGGTCGTAGGTGTAGAGCGGGCGCTCGCGGCCCACGTAGGGCTCGCCGGTTTGCCGCACCTGGTCGAGGATGGCGGTCAGGCCCTGGCTCACGGTTTCCGGGTATACTTCGGCCACGGTGCGGCCAATTACCGGTTCGCCGTCGGTCATCACCAAGAAGGCCTCGTTGGCAAACTCGTAGCGGTGCTCGGGCCCCCGCATGATGGCAATGAGGGCGGGCGCGTGCAGCAGCAGGTTATAAAACAGTTGGCGCTGCTGCTGCACCTGCTTGAAGTTCTGGTAGGCTTGGTCGGAGAGGATGGCCTGCTGCTCGTTGGCTTCCAGCACCTCCTGCACCAGTTGCTTCTGGTCGTGGATGTCGGTGACGCCGCCCACCCACATGATAACCTCGCCGGCTTCGTTGCGCTGGGGCGCGGCGCGGCTCAGCACCCAGCGGTACTGGCCACCAGCCCGGTGCAGGCGGTACTCTGCCTGGTAGGGTACGCCCTCGGCCACCGAGCGGTACCACTGGGTGCGCACCCGCTCGCGGTCGTCGGGGTGCAGGCAGTTCAGCCAGCCCTCGCCCAGCTGGCTGGCCAACTCCTGGCCCGTGAATTCGAGCCAGCGGGGGTTGAAGTAGTCGCGCTGCCCCTCGGCCGTGGCCGTCCACACCAGCACGGGCAGGCTATCGAGGATGAAGCGCGAGCGCTGCTGCTCCTCACTGAGGCGGCGCTGCGCCTCGGCGGCGGCCTGGTTGGCGCGCAGCTGCTCGGTCACGTTTTGGGTGCGCTGCAAGATGTAGGCGAGCTGGCCCTGCTCGTCGAGCACGGGGTAGTGCGTGGCTTGCCAGTACAGCTCCTCGGGCTGGCCATCGGCGCCCGCCAGGTCGTAGCGGATAAGCGGCATGGTATGGGGCGCCAGGTGCTGGCGCACATACTCGTGCGAGGCTCGGATTTCGGCCGCGTTGCTGGCGTCGCTGGCGGGGTAGGCGTCGAAGAACGGTTGGCCTACTACTTCCTCCCGGCTTTTTAGCGCCACCGCTACGTGGCTATCGGTATCGTCAACGATAGTTGCTGCGGAGTCGGAGCCGATAAGCAGGAAGTTTTCGGGTAAAACACGAAAGAGCTGCTGATAATCAGGGTTAAAGAAGAGAGAAGGCATAATGGGAGAGCGAGAATAGCAGGTCGCGAAGGTACTAAGTAGATACGCCTCATTGATAACAGGATTAGGGTCAGTACTAAATCGATTAATCAGTTAAGCGGCGCGCGCTACCCGCCAGCTGGATTATTGCGGGGCGCTGAAAGGCTGCTAGGTGCCCGGCGCGGCAGCAGTTGCGCGGATGGGCTAAAGCAGCCGCCAAGCCAGCCGCCACAATTTTTTCGGGCCCAGCCCAACTGCTCGTAGCTGGCTGGCAACTGCTAGCTGTGGCTAACCGGGGCTGCGCGCTTGGGTGGTGGGTTTAGGCACTTCGGGCGGGGCTTTTGCAGCCTCGGCAACTAGCAATTGGGGCCTAGGGGGCAGGCGGGCACTTTTGCCCCATCACCACCGCAATCCCCTCGCCCCATGCTCCCGACCGTGCTATCTCTCGCCCTGGCCCTAGTCACTATTCCTTTGGCGGAAGCACTTGCCCAGGCGCCGGCTGCCGCGCCCACGCCGGCCGCTACGCCGGCCCTAGGGTCCCTAGCCGCCACCCAATTGCGCGGGCAAGTGCTGGACGCCGCGGGCCGGCCGCTGCCGGGCGTCAACGTGTTTTTGAAAGGCACTTTCGACGGCGCCACCACCGACAGCCTGGGGTACTACCGCTTCAGCACCAGCATTGCCGGGCCGCGGCTGTTGGTGAGCACGCTGGTGGGCTACCAGCTACAAGAAGAGCTGCTGGCGCTGCCCAGCGGCGGGGGCGAGCTGGTGGTGCCAGTGCGCCGCCTGCGCCCAAGCCGCGCCGCCCTGGGCGAGGTAGTGGTGGCAGCCGGCGCCTTCGAGGCCAGCGCCACCAGCCGGGCGGCGGTGCTCAAGCCCCTCGACGTGCTCACCACCGCTGGCGCCAACGCCGACATCTCGGCGGCCCTCAACACGCTGCCCGGCACCACGCGGGTGGGGGAGGAGGGGCGCCTATTTGTGCGCGGCGGGGCGGCCGCCGAAACCCGCACCTACCTCGATGGGCTGCCCGTGCAAAGCCCTTACAGCGGCACCACGGCCGGCATGCCCGCGCGGGGCCGCTTCTCGCCCACGCTCTTTAAGGGCGTCAACTTCAGCACCGGCGGCTACTCGGCCGAGTACGGGCAGGCGCTGAGCGCGGTGGTGGCTCTAAATACGGTGGACCTCGACCCCGAAACCCAGACTGGCCTCACGGCGCTGAGCGTGGGCGGCAGCGTGTCGCGGGTGCAACGCTGGGACAATACCTCGCTGGCCCTGAGCGCCGACTACACCAACCTGACGCCCTACCTGCGCCTGGCCGCGCCCGAGCGCCGCTGGCCCCAGCCCCCGCGCAGCCTAGGGGGCTCGGTGCGCCTAGCCCACCGCAGCGCCCACGACGGCATGCTCAAGCTCTACGCTACTTTCAGCGATAGCCGCATAACCTCGCGCCAGCTCGACCCCGACCCCAGCTACGGCCCCGACGGCCGCCTGAGCGCCCTGCACAACCAGAACTACTACCTCAATACCACTTACCGCCGCGCGCTGCCCCGCGGCTGGGGCCTGAGCACCGGCCTGGCCCTGGCCCGCGAAGCCAACGACGTGCAGCCCGAGCCGCAAGTAATCGGCGAGTTGACCCAGACGGCTACCGCCCGGCTGGTGCTCACCAACGACTCGGCCAGCACGTGGTTTAACCTAAAGCTGGGCACCGAAACGGCGGCTCAGCGCTACGGCCTGCGCTACCAGGCCGCGGCCGATGCCCCGGTGCTGGCGGCGGGCTTCAGCGAGCTGCGCCCGGCCGTGTTTGCCGAAAGCGACCTGAGCTTGACCCCCCGCCTCACGGGCCGCGTGGGCGTGCGAAGCGAGTACTCGGGGCTGCTGCGCCAGGGCAGCTTAGCGCCGCGCCTAGCTCTGGCCTGGCGCCTAGGGGCCAGTGGGCAGCTGAGCGCGGCCGGCGGCGTGTTCTACCAAAACCCCACCGCCGACCTGCTGCGCGTGCAGCCGGCCCTGGGCTACGAGCGGGCTGCGCACTACTTGCTCAGCTACCAGCGCCTGACCCTGGACCGCACCCTGCGCGTGGAGCTGTACTACAAAGACTACGCTGGCCTGGTGCGCTACGCCGCGGCCAATCCGCTCGACCCCAGAGCCTACGCCAACAGCGGCCAGGGCTACGCCCGCGGGCTCGACGTGTTTTGGCGCGACCGGTACCGGACGTTCAAGCACATTGACTTTTGGGTGAGCTACGGCCTGCTCGATACCCGCCGCCAAGCCCGCGCCGACCTGGCCGCCGCCGTACCCACCTTCGCCGCCACCCACAACCTGAGCGTGGTGGGCAAGTACTGGCTGCCCAAGCTGCACCTGCAGCTGAGCGGCACCTACAGCTACGGCAGCCCCAGGGCTTACTACAACCCCAACGAGCCGGGCTACAACCAGGACCGCACCCCCAGCTTCCAGCAACTTGACCTGGGCGTGAGCTACCTCACGCACCTGGCTGGGCAGTTTACCATTCTGCACCTGGGCGCCACCAACGCGCTGGGTTGCGACAACATCTACGGCTACCGCTACGCCCCGGTGCCCGACGCCACCGGCCGCTACGCCAGTGTACCCACCCGCTCGCTGATGCCCCAGCTGCTGGTGGCCGCCGTGCTGGTTTCCATCAATAAAAAAACGCCCGGCGATACGTCGGTGGCGCCCGATTAGGCGCCCGGCGTCCCTAGGGCCCCGCCGGCTCGCGCCCTGGCTTCGACGCTTCGGGAACCGCTTTCGCTGCTTCGGTAACCTTGAATTTCACCCCGCCCCACCGGCCGCCACCTTTGAATCATCAACCAACCCACTACCCCTCAGCGCCATGAAAAAGACTCTGCTTGCCCTCGCCCTGCTGGCCGCCACGGCTGCCGCCCACGCGCAATCGGCCCCTTCGGCGGCCCCAGCCGCGACGGCTGCCCCGGCGGGCTACGCCGAGCAGCTAGGCGAAATTATCAATGCCACGGTACGCACCACCGACCCGGCCGTGCTGGCTGCGCAGGCCGCCAAGCTGCAGCGCGCCGCCGCCCTGGCCCCGGCCGACTGGCTGCCTCACTACTACCAAGCCTACGCCCTCATCGAGCAGGCCCGCCTAAGCAAGGTGCCGGGTGCGGCCAAAGACCAACTGCTCGACCAGGCCGATGCCCAACTGGCGCAAGCCAAGCAGTTGCACGGCGACGAGTCGGAGCTGCAGGCCCTGCAGGCGCTCAGCTACCAAGGGCGGTTGTCCATCGACCCTATGCAGCGCGGCCAGGAGTACTCCGAGCTAGTGATGCAGACCGCGGACCTGGCCAAGACGCTGAACCCCGCCAACCCGCGCCCCTACCTCATTGAGGCCAACCAGCTGTACTACACCCCCGAGGAGTACGGCGGCGGGGCCGGCCGCGCCCAACCGCTCTACGAAGCCGCCAAGGCCAAATTCGCCGCCTTCCGCCCCGCCAGCGCCCTAGCCCCCAACTGGGGCGCCGAGTACCTGGCGCAGCAACTGAAGCGCTACGCCCCAGCGGCCGCGGCGCGCTAACTTCGGCAGCCGCCCGGTAGTACCTTCCCTTATCCACTTTATTGTCTGCTCCATGCCGCCCCTCGCCTCGCCTCCTGCCCAGCCCACTAGCTCCCCGCCTACTTGGTGGAATGTGGCGGCCGGCTGGTCCGCGAAGGGGCAGCCAGCCGTAGCACCGGCTTCGCGGGTGCGGGGCTTTGGCCGGAAAGTGGGCTGGATAACCCTAGGCTGCTGCGTAATGGCGCTATTTTTTGCGCCGCCACCCTGGCGCAACTTGCAAGCCTACTGCATCTCGCTGCTGTACTCATTCAGCTACTGCGCGGGCCTGTGGCTGGCCAATGACGTTATCATCGACAAGCTCAACTTGCGCGTGGGCTGGGGCGAGCGGCCCCTGCGCCGGCTGGTGCTCACGGTACTCACCACCTCCCTGGCTTCGATGCTGGTGATTCTGGCCGTGCCCGAGCTGTTTTCGATGCTGCTCTGGCACCACCCGCCAGGCTATGCTTTGCGCCATGGGGGGCTACGCTCGGGCGCGTTTCCGCTGCTGGTCACCGTCATTGTCTCGCTGTTTCTGCACTCGCGCTCGTTTCTACTGTCGTGGCGCGAGGCCACCGTGCGGGCCGAGCGGCTCGAAAAAGAATCGGCCGTGGCCCGGCTCGACTCGCTGCGCCGGCAGGTTGACCCACACTTTTTGTTCAACTCGCTCAATGCCCTTACCTCGCTGGTAGAGGAGGAGCCGCAGCGGGCCGTGCGCTTCATCCGGCAGCTCAGCAGCGTGTACCGCTACGTACTCGATAGCCAGAGCCAGGAGTTGGTGTCGCTGGCCGACGAGCTGGCTTTTGCCAAGGCCTACGTGTATCTGCAGCAAACCCGCCTAGGGGAGGCCCTGCACGTCGAGCTGCCTGCCCTGCCCCCCGAGGCCGCCGGCCTCTACCTGCCCCCGTTGGCCCTGCAGCTGCTGCTCGAAAACGCCCTCAAGCACAACGCCGCCTACCAGGCCGAGCCGCTGCGCCTGTGCGTGCACCTCGACACCCCCCAGCAGCAGCTCACGGTAATTAATACCCTGCGCCCGCGCCGCCTAGCACCCGGCGAGGTAAGCGGCCGGGGCCTGGCCAACCTGCGCGCCCGCTACGCCTTTCTCACGCCTCGCCCCGTGGAGGTAGGGCCGGTGGGCGCCGAGTTCGTGGTTACTTTGCCCTTGCTGGCGCTGTAGGCCCTAGGCGGCTGGGCGTGCTATATGGAACACACTGCGTGGTATAATCGGCTGTGGAGCGCGGTTTTTGTGGGCGGCGTGTGCCTGGCAACGTGGCTGCTGGCGCGCCACGCTTTCACCGCCGACGGCCGCCTGGCGGTGGAAAACGCGCTGCAGCTGGCCCGCCCCGCCGACATCGAAACCATCACCGTGTTTCCGCTGTCGCCGGGGCCGCCGCGGCCGTTTCAGCTGCGCACGGCGGCTAGCATCGCGCCGCTACTGCCCGCCCTGCGCCAGCTACAAGCCATTCAAGTAAGCGAGCCCCTGCTGGCACCCGAGCCCCTAGCCACCCTGAATGTGCGGCTGACCGCGCCTGCGCAAGCTGCTTGGCATCTGCGCCACCGCGAGCTTATTTTTCGGCTCGCCAGCTCTAGCCAGGGCGATATTGCGCAGCGCGCCGCCACCCAAGTTACCTACCAGTGCGCTGCCCTGGGCCGGCAGGTGCGGCACCTGCGCGACAGTATCGCCACCGCGGGCCGCTAGCCCGCCCACGCCAAGCCGGCTTTTCTTTTTCCATTGCCCCTAGCCCCCGTCATGCTCCGCGCCCTGCTCGTCGAAGATGAACCCCTGGCCGCCCGCCGCCTAGCCAACCTGCTGCGCCAGCACGCCGGCCCGCTCGAGCTGCTGGGCCCCGCCGAGTCGGTAACTCAGGCCGTGGCGCTGCTGCAAGCCGGCCCCGCCCCCGACGTGCTGTTTCTGGATATCCACCTGGCCGATGGGCTCAGCTTCGAGCTGTTTGAGCAGGTAGCCATCACGTGCCCGGTGATTTTCACGACGGCCTACGACCAGTACGCCCTGCGCGCCTTTAAGGTAAACAGCGTGGACTACCTGCTCAAACCCATTGACGAAGAAGAACTTGTAGCGGCGCTCGCCAAGCTGCGCGCACGCCTAGGGCCGCCGGATGGTACAAAAGGTTCGGTTTCCAGTACAAAAGTTCACACCCCGGAAGCCGCCGCTGCACCCGCTTTCGACGCGGCTACGCTCGCGGCCTTGGTGCAGCAGCTGCGCCAGCCCGCGCCGGCTGCGAGCTACAAAAGTCAGTTTGTGGTGCGGGTGGGCGAGCACCTCAAGGTGGTACCCGTCGAGCAGGTAGCGTACTTCTTCAGCCTCGAAAAAACTACTCTGCTGCAAAGCCTCGACGGCCACAAGTACGTGGTAGATTACACCCTGGAGCAGCTCGAAAACGTGCTCGACCCCAGCCAGTTCTTCCGCCTCAACCGCGCGTTTCTGACCCGGCAGGCCGCCATCCAGGACATCGTTCACTATACCAATTCGCGCCTGCAAACCGTGCTGGCGCCCGCCCCACCCGCCAGCGAAGGCCCCGTGCTCGTGAGCCGCGAGAAGGTGAGCGTCTTCAAAAGCTGGCTCGACAGGTAGTTGTTAGTGATTAACGGTTAGTGTTTAGCGTTTAGTGATTCATGGTCGGTTGTCGTGGTGAGGCTGCGAAGCAATCGCACCAGCACAATACGCCTAGGGTGTCGTCCGGATTACGATTGCCGCGCTGCGCTCACCACGACAAACGGCACTGATCACTGAACGTTAAACTCTAAGCACTACCCCTCCAGCCAGCGCTTCACGGCGGGGCCCCGCTCCTTGCTCACCAGCACCTCGGCGGGTGGAGTGGGGTGCAGCTCCACCAGCAGCTTGCCGCCGAAGTGGGGCACCAGCCGGCGCACGGCGGGCAACTGGGCCAGCAGCTGGCGGTTGAGGCGGCAGAAGAGGCCAGGGTCGAGCAGGGCCTCTAATTGCTCCAGGGTGTAATCGACTACGAAGCGCTGGCCGGCGTGGGTGGCCAGCGTCGTGGTTTCGTGGCGGCTGGCAAACCACGCTACTTCGGTGGCGGCTAGCGGCAGCAGCGCCTCGCCCAGCCGCACCAGAAACCGCGTTTTGTAGGGCCGCTGCGGCTGGGGCAGGGCGTCGAGCAGGCGCTCTAGGGGCGCGTTGAAGGTGGCGAGCGCGGGGCGGGCGGGCGTGGCATCTGCGCCGCCCGGCCACTGGCGCAGCTTGGCCAGGGCGGCTTGCAGGTCGGGTAGCTTCACGGGTTTCAGCAGGTAGGCCACGCTGTTGGCCTCGAAGGCGCGCAGGGCGTACTGGTCGTAGGCCGTCGTGAAAATCACTGGGCTGCGCACCACGGTTTGGGCAAATACGTCGAGGCTGAGCCCATCGGCCAGCTGCACATCGCTCAAAATGAGGTCGGGGGCGGGGTGGGCGGCCAGCCAGGTTAGGGCCGCCGCCACGGTATCGAGCACGGCCAGCACCTGGGCCGCGGGCGCAGCCTGGGCAAGCAGGCGCTGCAGGCGCTCGGCCGCGGGCGTTTCATCTTCCAGAATTAGAACGCGCAAAGCAAGAAATACTAGTTGGTTAGGCGCTAGAACCGGCCAGCGCCGCCCTGAAAGCCTGGGCTGCTGTGGGCAGTACCGGTGCTACTGGTCGCTTTTGAGAATGGTACAGCGTGGCGGCAAAAGTCATCCCAAAATACTGGGCCGTCCGGCGAAAGGGCTCCTCAAACCCTGCAGGCAAGGCCTCGTCGGTACCCGTAGCCAGCAGTAGAACCTGCTTGCCGCGCAGCTGCCGGCCTAGGGGCTTGTTAATAGTAATTAAGTCGGTGAGCCGGTCAAAAAACGTTTTGAGCAAGCCACTCATAGCGTACCAGTAAACTGGCGTGGCAAACACTAGATTTGGATGTTGCACCAGCTGCTGGGAAATGCTCGCAAAGTCATCATCGGGCGGATAGCTACCCGTGTAGGAATAGGGGTAAAGGAATACCTCGCGCAAGTCAAGCAGGCTATACGTATTGGGGGGCAGGACCTGGGCTACCAGAGCCGCCGTGTGGCCGGCTGGCCGTGCGCTGGCTAGCAGCACGAGCGAAGAGCCATTCATCTATGCATAAAGGGGTATATGGTTATGCGCAGCCCTAGGCGGGCAGCAGCGGCAAGGTAACGGTAAATACCCCGTCGGCCTGCACCACGACCACTGGTACTGAAGCACTAAGTAAAGCGTAGCGCTGGCGCAGGTTGGCCAGGCCGGTGCCGGTGCTGGGGGCCAGGCCAGCCGGCCGGGGCTGGTAGGTGTTCTCGACTTGCACGAAGTCGGGGCCGACCAGCACGCGCAGCCTTAGGGGCCGGGCGCGCGACGCCTCGTTGTGCTTCAGGGCGTTTTCCACCAGCTCCTGCACGCTCAACGGGGCCACGCGGCCAGCCGGGGCGGCCGGGCCGGCTTCCACGCTAGCCTGCAGGGCCACGCCGAAGCGCACCTGCTGCAAGGCCAGGTAGGTACGCACGAAGGCCAGCTCCTCAGTTAGCGGCACGGTAGGGTGCTGGCGGGCCAGCAGCACGTAGCGGTACACGTCGGCCAGGCCCTCCACGTAGTGCTGGGCAGCTTCGTTGGTGGGCTCGATGAGGGCCGACAGCGTGTTGAGTGAATTGAACAAGAAGTGCGGGTCGAGCTGCCGGGCCAGGGCGTCGAGCTGGGCCTGGGTGGCGGCCTGCGCCAGCTGGTCGGCCCGGCGCTGGTTGGCCTGCCACTGCCCAAAGAAATACGCTGCCTCGTAGAGCGTGAGCACCGCCGCCGTGGGCAGCAGGCTAAAGGCGGCACTGCTAGCCAACGAGCCGGGCGTGAGCGGAAACCACTGCGGTAGCAGCCAGTGCAGCGGCAGTTGCAGTGCTAGCGTGGCGGCCGTGGCCAGCAGCGGCGCCAGCCCGGCCAGCGTCCAGAGGCGGCGGGCAGTTTGGGTGGCCAGCGGCAGGCGCCCCAGCAGCCACTGCCACAGCGCCCGGTTGGCCAGCCAGTAGCCAGTGGTGAAGTAGGCTGAAAACAGCCACTGCGGCCCTAGGTGCGACCAGGCGCCAGCGGGACCAGCCGGGCGGGTGGCCAGGGCGATGAGCAGGCTCAGCAGCGGAATGCCCCAGGCCATTACCCGGCCGTCGCGCCGGGTGGGGGCAGTGGCGGGCAGGGTGGCGGCGCGCATGGGTGCAAGGTAAATTAGAGCTGAGAACTTAGAGGTTAGAGCTTAGAGCGTGTTTGGGTTAGCAAAAATCCTTCGTAGCACGTCCTGCTGAGCTTGCCGAAGCATCTCTACCGCGCGTCATTGTTCGGTAGAGATGCTTCGGCAAGCTCAGCATGACGTTCTGACTTAACTCAAACAGCTTCTTAGACTCGAAAAGGATTCTTTAAAGACAACTTCCACTGTTGCATTTAAGCTCTAACATCTAAGTTCTCAGTCCTCTAGGGCAGCGCCAGCAGCGGCCGGCCCGCCAGCGCGCCTAGCAGCAGCGCCGCCACGGCCGCGGCCCACAGCGCCGCCCCGCCCCAGGTGAGGGCCACGGCAGCGCGGGCCGGCAAGCGGCGCCCTAGCACCCAGCCCAGCAGCGGCAGCGCCTGCAGGGCGTGCATGCCCAGGAAGTGCGCCAGGCGCAAGTCGCCGGCTACGGTGCTCCAGCCCAGGCCCGGCAGGCCAGGGCCACCGTCGGGGGCGCCCACGGTGTGCTGGCCGGCGTGAAGCATGTAGCCGCCCAGCACCGAGCCCACCAGAAACTCTAGCAGCCCCAGCCGCAGCCCCCAGGCGTAGCTGGCCGAGCCGTGGGGCCGGTGGCGCCAGGCCAGCAGTACCGCCCAGGCCGCCGCCGCCGTGTTCACCGCGATGAACGCGCCCATCAGCCCAAACAGCGCGGCATCGAGCGGCGTCCCCGCGTTGTAGTGCGAGGTAGTGCCCCGTGCCGCCTGCATGAAAATGGAGACTTGCTCGACGGCCATGGCCACCGCCACCGTCCAGCTGATGCGCCGCACTGCCCGCTGCGCCACGGCGGGCAAGTCGGCCAGCAGCCAGCCCAGCGTCCAGGCGTAGGCCACGATGGAGAGCGAGAACTTCAGTGGCTTCATCCACACCGGCAGGCCCGTTACCACGCGGTGGTCGAGGGGCAGCAGTAGCAGGGCCGCGCCAGCCAGGGCTAGGTTGAGCCAGCCAGCCCAGGCCAGCGGCGGATTGACCCGGCGCAGCACGCGCAGGGCGGCACCCACGCGGCGTAGTAGGCCCGGCGCGGCAGCCGGTGGGGTAGCAGGCAGGGCGGGGGAGAGGGCGAGCGTTTGCATGACACTGGTAGACTGAAAGAGGTTAAGCAACAACGGGTTGGCTAGCTGGGGCGTAGCGCTGCCGCACCCCGAAGTAGAGCAGCAGCCCTAGGGGCCCGAACAGGAAGGTGAGCAGCAGGCAGGGTACCAGCAGCAAGTGGGGCACGCCGCGCTGCTGGGCATCGCGCGCTGCCCAGGCGCCGGTAAACAGGTCGAAGCACAGGTAGTGCACCCAGCCTGCCAGCAGTGCCCACGGGTCGCGGAACAGCGCTGCCACCCCGGCCAGCGAGCTAAAGCCGCCCTCGCCGCCGTGCGCGCCCAGGTAGTGCCCGCCAATGAGCAGCCCGTAGGCCAGGGCTAATGCCAGCGGCAGCGCGCCACTTAGCACTAGCAAGTGAGTGACGCGCCAGCGCGGGGCCAGCACCAGGAGCGCCCAGCCAAGCGTGGCTAGCGGATTGGCCAGGGAAAACAGGAAATCGGGCGTGAGAGACATGGCGGGGCAGGAGGGAGGGACAGTGGCCCTAGGGCCTTGAGATGCCCAAAACTACCGGCCCACCTACCCCCGCCACCAGCTCAACCGGGGCCAGCCCGCCCAACTGGCCGGCGAAGCGCCCAAACAAGAGGGCGAAGCCGCGCCGACTCACCTGGCAAAAGCAACTATTGGCTGCTCTAGGGAATCTAAATGGGGGCAAGCGTAGCAGCTCGCGTGCAAGAGCCTCTAACTAATATAAAATTGACTAAAATTTTAGTTGATGACGCATAAAGTAGTAGGTGTTTCTGGCTCGCTTTCCTACATTTGATTGATAGTCAGTTGCCCTGGCTGCTTAGTCCTTTTCCACCCCTCCCACCCATACCTGCTTATGCTGCCGCTGCTTTGGCTGCTGCCCCTAGGGGCGGCCTTGGCTGGTCCCGTGCCCACGCCGCCCCGCACCACTTTCCGCGGCCACCTCGACCATGCCCCGGCCGGCGACACCGTGCGCCTGTGGGTAGGTAACAAGCGGGTGAAAACGCCACTCAGTTCCAGCGGCGACTTCGAGTTCGCATTCACCGACCTGACCGCTACTACGCCCGTGCACTTTGAGTACGCCAAGCAGCACACCCGGCTCTACCTCATGCCCGGCGACCAGCTGGTGATGCACCTCGACTTCAAGGACTTCGACAAGAGCGTGACCTACAGCGGGCCGGGCGCCGACGTGAACAACTACCTGGCCCAGGCGCAGTGGAAATTTGAGTACAGCCCGCCTAGCAGAGACGCGCCCCGACCCATGGACCAGCTGCGCCAAAAGCCCGGCACGACGCCCGCCGAGATGCGCCGCAATGCCGACGCCTTCCGGCAGCAGCAGTTGGCGTTTCTGGCCGCCTACGCCCAAGCGCACCCCAAGTTGGCGAGCTTCCGCCACGATGCCGAGTTCCTCATCACGATGCAGTGGGGCAAGCAATTGCTCGATTACGTAGCTATCCGGCGCCAGCAAAAGCCCGACGAAGTGACCCCGCCGCCACCCATTTCGGCAGAGTACTTCTCGTTTGTGAAAGAGCTGCCGCTGAAGGAGTTGGACCAGCACTTCCGAGGCTTGGATGAGAATACGGTGGTGGGCTGGTTTCTGAATGCCTACCAAAACCGGCTGGTGCCCTCGGGCAAGCTCGGCACCGGCCCCGATGCGGGCCCCCGGCTCTACCGCCTAGCCACCCAGGAGCTGGGCGAAAGCAAGTCCCGCGATATGCTCCTGCGGATGCTGCTGTTCAACAACATCCAGGATGACCTGCCAGGCGTGCGGGCGTTTTACCCCACCTTCCGGGCCCACAACCGCGACTCGGCCACCGCACGCAGCGCCCGCCAGGCCCTGGCCCAGCGCCAGCACCTGAACGTGGGGCAGCCCGCCCCGGCCTTTACACTGGTAAACGACGCGGGCAAGCAAGTGTCGCTGAACGATTTTAAAGGTAAGGTGGTGTACCTCGACTTCTGGGGTACCTGGTGCCAACCCTGCATGCAGGAAATGAAGGAGTTTGCGCCGGCCCTGAAAAAGAAATTTGAGGGGCGCGACGTGGTGTTTCTGTACGTGGCCGTGGACCAGAACCAAGCCAAGTGGCAGCAAACCCTGACCGAGCAGCACTTCACCAGCGCCAACGCGGTGCACCTCTACGAGCGCGATGGCAAGGTGGCCAGCGACTACCAGGTGAACGGCTACCCCAGCTACTACCTCATCGGGCGCGACGGCCGCTTCGTGCAGCTCTGGACCTCGCGCCCCTCGGACGGCGACCAGACGGTGGCCGCCATTGAGGCCGCGCTGAAGCAGTAGCAGCCTGGAACCCGAAATAGTGCCGCGCCGAAACCCTAGGGCCTGCTCGTAGGTTGTAGCAGACGGGCAGTGAAGCCCACCAACCGAGTCGCCCCCGCGCTACGTAGGTCCGCTCACTTAGTCCGACTGGTTACCTACGCTAGCCCTATTGTTTTCAAGCATTTTTTCTATTCGCAGGCTGCTACTCAGCAGCTTACTACTACTGGTAAGCCTGGCCGGAGCGGCCGCCCCCGGCCGGCTGCCGCCCGACTCGACGCGCCTGCCGGTGTTTGCCCGGCGCAAGCTGGTGGTGCAGGTCGACTCGCGCTACTCCATCATCAACTCCCACTTCTGCGTCATCAACGGCGTGAAGCTGGGGTTGGAGTGGCGCGGCCGGGTGCGCACGGGCGCCGCGTTTTATTTCCTCAGCAGCAGCATCCCTACCCGCCTGGCCCCGCCCAACAATGCTTCCGGCGACCCCGACGCGGGGCTGCGCTTCTACAACGTGGCGCTCTACGGCGAGTATATCGTGCTCGAAAACCGCCGCTGGGAGATAGGTGCTAACTTGCAGGGGGGCCTAGGGACCGTGCGCGTCGTCTATAACAAAGAGGATTCAACCCGCGGCCCCGGCCCGCGCGATTTCATTGGCCTCATCGAGCCCTCGGTGGCCGCCCAGATGCGCTTGTTTCCGTGGGCGAGCCTGGGTGCGGGAGCCGGCTGGCGCCAGACGTTGTTTGTGCCGCCGCTGGTGCGCCACGAAATCAGCGGCCCTATCTTCTACGTGCGGGCCAAAATTCTGCTCGGCCCGCTCCTCAAAATCGTGCGCAACCGCGAGCCGCTTTTCTCCCAAAAAGACCTGCGCATCAACGGCCTCGACCAGCGCACCCGCCAGCGGTTTTTGCGGTGAAGCAGCTAGTAAATAAGTAGCTATACTAATGCGCTAGATGTACTGATGGGTAAATGAGCTAATCTGAAATGTATTATCCCATCTATATAGCAGTACATCTAGCGCATTAGTATAGCTACTTATTTACTAGCTGCCGCGTAGGTAAAGCCAACGGTTAGGTTACCGTTGCCGGGGGCGCGGCCCTCCACGGCAATGCTCTCGTAGGAATATGAATAGGCAGCGGTGAGGGCCAGGTGCTTGCTGACGGTGAAGTTGAGGCCGCTGGTGAGATTAAAACGGTAGTCGTTGACAAAGTTTTGCAGCGAAGGCTGGTAAAACACCAGGCCCGTGAGCACAATGGGGCCTTTGCCCAGGCGCAGCTTCAGGCGCGTCGAGCTGCGGGGTACTTCGCGCAGTAGGCCGGCCAGGTATTCGGTGTACTCATACAAGAAGAACTGACTGAGGGCCACCTCATTCTGCAAGGTATCGGCGTAGAGTATGTAGCCCCCGCCCCCGCCCACTACGAAGCGCCGCGCAATGGCCCGCAGGTTGCTCTGCTCACCGTCGCCCAGCAGGTAGTAATTCACCCGCCCGCGCTGGTAGGTGGGCGTGAGCAGGCCCAGCAGCTCGCGCTCGCGCAGCAGCCCGTCCTGCTTGCCATAGCTGAACGACGCCGAGGCGGGCAGTAGCCAGCGCTTAGTGAGCTTAAAATTAGCCGTGTGGCTGGTAGTGAAGTAGATGCGTTCAACCGTGCCCGTGCTGTAGATACCGGTGAGGCTGGCCGTGTAGCGCGTGCCGCTTTCCTTCACCGTGTACGTTTCAAACTCCGACGAGGGCAGGCCGCCCGTCGTGCTCGGGGCCACTACCGGCGTGGTGGCCGTGCTGGTGCTGGTCGAGTCGGTGGTAGTGGTGGTGGTAGTTTCCTGGGCCCACGCCGGGGCAGCCAGCGCCAGCCACAGCAGCACCAGCCACCCTAGGCCCCCCCTCTGGCTGGTTAGGCCCCTCATGCCCGGTGCCGCCCCCGGCCCTGGCTGCCCGCCCCGCGCGCGGTGGCCGCGCGGTCGAGCTTGCCCGAGGCGGTGCTCTTAAAAGCCGGCACGTACACAACGGCGCGCGGCTGCTCGTACTTGCCCAGGCGCTCGCGCAGCAGCCCCAGCAGGCGCGGCTCGGCCTCGGGCCCTAGGGGGGCACCCTCCACGTAGGCCGTCACGGCCTGGCCCAGGCGCTCGTCGGGCACGCCCGCCACAAAGGCGCGGCGCGAGTGCCCTAGCTCGGCCAGGGCTACGTCGAGCACTTGCTCTACCTTCTCGGCCTGCACCTTCACGCCGCCCGAGTTGATGACGAAATCCGCCCGCCCCAGCCAGTCGAAGGTGTGCTTGTCGAGGAGGTCGATGCGGTCGTTGGTGACGACGAGCTGGTCGTCGGTCACGTCGCCGCGCACCGTCAGGCAGCCGCGCTCGTCCTGGCCCAGGTGCAGCCCCTCCAGCACCCGGTAGTGGTCGCTGGCGTGGGGGCCGTTGAGGCGGCGCAGGGCCATGTGCGAGGCGGTTTCGGTCATGCCGTAGGTCAGGTACACTGGCACCGTGAGCTCGGCGCGCAGCTCGGCCAGCAAGCTGGGCTCGACGCCCGCGCCGCCTATCAGGATGGCGCGCATCTTATTGAGCCGGCTGGCCCGCCCGGCCGCCAGCATGGCCCGCAGCTGCAAGGGCACGAAGGCCGCGAAGTCGAACCGGGCATCCGGGGCCACGTACTCGAACGGGTCGGCGTGGGGCTCCACGATGGTCAGGTGCATATGACGCTCGAGGCCGCGCACCAGCATCATCTTGCCCCCGATAAACTCGCAGTTGAGGCACACCAGCGCCCGGTCGCCGGGCCCGAGGTCGAAAAAGTCGCCGGTGCGGCGGGCCGACGCCGCCAGCTGCTGCCGCTTCAGCACTATCAGCTGGGGCTGGCCGGTGCTGCCCGAGGTGCGCAGCCCAAACTCGTGGGCGCCCAGTAGCCACTGCCGCAGCAGCTCCAGCACCTTGGCCTCGTAGCCGTTGAGGGCGGTGTGGGGGCTAGGGCTCTGCTGAATACTGTCGTAGCTGAACTCGCGCCCGTTGAGTAGGAGGGAGGTGGGAAGGTTGTCGGCCATGGAGCAAAGGTATTCGCCACGGTCGTCAGCTAGGGCGTTTGCGCAACCCCCAGGCTCTGCCAGTACAGGCCTAGCTGGCCCCGGTGGGCCATGGTGCCCGGCGGCAGCTGGCGCTTAGGCACGAGGTATACCGCCGGGTCTTTGGCCGCAATGAAGGCGCTGATGGTGGATAGGGGTAGGCCAGTGATAGCCGGTAGCAGGTCGTCGTCCCAAAAGGCGGCGTAGTGGACCAGCATCCAGTGCAGCTCGGGGTCGAGCGGCGCCGTGGTAGCTAGGTGGGCTTCCAGCAGTGCGTAGGAACTGCGCTGCAGGTCGGGGTCATAGTAGCCCAGCCCTGAATTGAAAGCTGGCTCATTCATTGAGTACCAAGCCAGAAACACCAGCCGTTTCAACGCCTCTAGCCGGGTAGCGGCCGCGGGCGCGGCGGCAGCCACGTGCAGGTAGGCGCGGTGTACTTGCAAGTATTCTTCAGAGATGTTGCTGATTATAAGTTGTTCATGAATGGCATCGATGGTGCCAGCGAGCGCCTGCACGCGGTGGTACAGCGCCAGTTCCTAGCCGGCCAGCGAGCGTAGGGTAGAGTCTGAAGTGGTGATTGGCATAGAAATAAAGGGCTGCTAGGTGGCAGGCGGCCTAGCGCAACAGCCAGTGCTGGTAGGTTTTGGCCGTGGGGGCGGTTTGCCAGGCCAGCAGCCCCAGCAGGGCCACGTAGCCCACCAGGGCCAGCGGCTGCGGCCGCACCAGGTACCAGGCCAGCAGCGGCAGCCCCAGCAGCGCTAGCAGGCTGTTGCGCACCACCAGGCGGCTTTGGTAGAGGCGCATATTTTCGGCGTAGGGCCGCCGCAGGTTGGGCCTAATGGCCCGGCTCAGCACGTACAGCACCAGGCTCACCAGCGGAATGGCGCCCAGCAGGGCCAGCATGTTGGTGCCCGTGGCTAGGTGGGGCACTGCTTCGGCCGGGCCGGCTAGCTGGCTGCGCACGGCCAGCAGGGTTCCGCCCATCAGCAGGCCCTGCGCCGCGTAGTGCAGCCAGTGCCAGCGCCGAAACCGCTGAATGTTGAAGTGATACTCGGCGTCGGTCATGGTGGGCAAAAGCCGCCGGGCAGAGCCGCCCGGCGACCCCAAGCTACTACTGCCGTCGCACCCAGGCCCTAGGGCTTAGCTTACTTTAGCGCCCGTACTCGTACACCACGTAGCCCCAGGGCTCTACTTGCCAGGGCTTGCTGGTCAGCGGCTCGGTGGTGTGCAGGAAGAGGTTGTAGGGTCGGCCCAGCAGCGCTTTTTCCTTTACGCTAATAGTCTGCGGCTTATTGGAGAAGTTCAGGATAACCAGCACCTTCTTGCCCGCTTTTTCGCGCACGTAGGCATACACGGCGCGCTCGTCGCCCACCGTCACCTTCCGGAACGCGGCATCGGCGGCCAGGGCGGGGTTGCGCTGGCGCAGCTCCAGCAGCGTTTGGTAAAACTTGGCGCGCTCGTACTTGCCGAACGTGATGGGGTCGCGGTCGAAGAACTTGAGCGGGCGCCGCACCGGCTCTTCCTGCCCGCTGTACACCAGGGGCACGCCATCGCCCATCGTTTGGGTAAATACCGCGAACGGCGCGTGCTCGCGGCCGGGGAAGGTGCCGTAGTCGGCTTTGTTCCAGCTGTTTTCGTCGTGGTTGCTGGTGAAGTACAGCTCGATGGTGCCCCTAGGGTACTTGCGCCGCTGCTCGGCCCACACGCTGTCGAGTACCGTGGCGGGGCGCTGGCCGGCTGCCAGCTTTTCCATGGCATGAAACATGTGCCAGGGATATACCGCGTCGAAGCCGCTGCGGGGCAGGTAGGCACTGTCGCCCTCGGCCAGCATAAACAACGGCTTGGCTTGCCGCAACTCCGGAATGGCGCGCCGCCAGAATGCGCCCGGCACGTTCCAGGCCACGTCGCAGCGGAAGCCGTCGATGTTGCTGGTTTTCACCCAGTAGCGCATGGCCGCAATCATGCTGTCTTGCATGGTCACGTTTTTGTAATCGAGCTGCCGGGTGTCGTCCCAGTCGAAGGCCACGGCGGGCTGGCCCGCTTTGTCCTGCACAAAAAAATCGGGGTGCTGGGTCAGCCAGCGGTTGTCGGCGCCGGTGTGGTTGGGCACCCAGTCGATAAGCACCTTCATGCCCCGCGCGTGGATTTGCTGCACCAGCCGCTGCCAGTCGGCCATGGTGCCAAACTCGGGGTTGAGCTTCTGGTAGTCCTGCACGGCGTAGTAGCTGCCCAGGCTGCCCTTGCGCCCGCGCTGGCTGATGGGGTTGAGGGGCATGAACCACAGCGTTTGCACGCCCATCTTCTGCAAGCGGTCGAGGTGCTTGGCAAAGGCGTTGAGCGTGCCCTCGGGCGTGTACTGGCGCACGTTCACCTCGTAGATGTTACCCTGCTCAATCCAGCTGGGGTGGGGGAGGGGCAAGGCCGGAGCTGCTTGTTGGGCCGCCGCGGGCCCTAGGCCGGTTAAGAACGCTAGTGCTGCCAGTAGTTTTTTCATAGTAGAGCAAAGTAGCCCATAAAACTACTCCAAACGTGCTTTGAAGCGAGCTGTTTTGAAGGTGAGTGAGTACTTGCTACTTATTTATTACGTATACTTACAGCATACCATTGTTCTAAAGCCATGACAGCTACCCTGCCCACCGCCCCCGAAATGGTCGCCCTCGAACTCCGTCCGGTGGCTCGCCCCACTACTCCTACACCCGCCGAAATCAAGGCCCGCGCCAAAGCCATCAAGAAGTTTCGCAAGCACGAGAACCGCCGGTTTTTTCACGGCCTTTGCCAGTGCTTGCACGCTATCGGCTTCAGCTTTTAAGTAACCGGTCCAGCTTCACGAGCTAGGCCCTGCTCTACCAAGAACATCATCAGTTGGGTAGCCGCCGCGATAATGTGGGCTGCTAGCGCATCGTGCTGCATAACGTCGAAAGGTCCTTGCCCGAAGTACAGCCCATCAGACTGCAGGAAGGTCATGCGCAGTAGGTTGCCGGTGGGCGGTGGCAGCCGGGGCTTATCCCAAGGGCCAATGTGGGCCACGGTCTGGCAGGCGGCCGTAAACAGCTGCTCCCGCAGTTGCTCCGACTCCGTAGTGCTGGCTTCCCACACTAGCAGCTTGCCGGCCTGGTTGAAGTAGCGCGCTCCACCATCGGCAAAGGATGCCAACCCATCGAGGCCACCCGGCAGTGCTACCTCTACCACCACGCCCAGCAGCGTAGGCGGGCCCGTAGGCTGCCCTAGGGCCGCTAGTCGGCGGCAGGCCAGCAGGCGAGCCCGTCCTTCCTGGGTGGCGTCGGCGGCCACGGCTTGCAAGGCGGCGGGGTCAGCGGGCTCGGCCAGCAGCGTTTGCCACAGCGGCTCGGTAGGTGGCTCCGGTTTCTGGTACAACCCCAGATTGTCGCAGAATAGCATTTCGTAGAGGTGGTTGAGCGTAGCGTCCGAGTAAGGCGCTGGCTTCTTAGGAAAAATCTTGTCGAACAAACCCATGGGCTAAGAGGCTGGCGACAGCTTTCTCAACAAAAGCGCCCCGCACTACCAGGTAGTACGGGGCGCAGCGCAAGCGAGTGGCGCGAACCCGTTGGCCTACGGGAACTTCGGAAACTTGTCGAAATCGGGCTGGCGCTTTTCCAGAAAGGCGTTTTTGCCTTCCTTGGCCTCGTCGCTCAGGTAGTAAAGCAGCGTGGCGTTGCCGGCCAGTTCCTGAATGCCGGCCTGCCCATCCAGCTCGGCGTTGAAGCTCGACTTGAGCATGCGCAAGGCCAGCGGGCTTTTCTGCAAAATCTTGTGGCACCAGCTCACGGTGGTTTCTTCCAGCTTGTCGAGCGGTACTACCTTGTTTACCAGGCCCATATCGAGGGCTTCCTGGGCGTCGTACTGGTCGCAGAGGTACCAGATTTCGCGCGCCTTTTTCTGGCCCACGATGCGCGCCAGGTAGCTCGCCCCGAAGCCGCCGTCGAACGAGCCCACCTTGGGGCCGGTCTGGCCGAAGCGGGCGTTGTCAGCGGCAATGGTCAGGTCGCACACTACGTGCAGCACGTGGCCGCCGCCGATGGCCCAGCCGGCCACCATGGCAATGACGGGCTTGGGGATGGTGCGAATCATGCGCTGCAAGTCGAGCACATTCAGGCGGGGCACGGTGTCCTCGCCCACGTAGCCGCCGTGGCCGCGCACGCTTTGGTCGCCGCCGCTGCAAAAGGCGCGCCCGCCCTCGCCGGTGAGGATGATGACGCCGATATCGGTGCGGTTGCGGCAGATATCCATGGCCTCAATCATTTCCTGCACCGTGAGCGGCGTGAAGGCGTTGTGCACCTGCGGCCGGTTGATGCTGATTTTGGCAATGCCTCCGTGCTGGGTAAACAGGATTTCCTGAAACTCCTTAATCGGGGTCCATTCGATAGTTTCGGACATAAAAAGTCGTTGGGCTTCTGCGTTTCTTCTGCGCAACCCTCTGCGTCTTCTGCGGTGAAAACACTGGTTGGCTTCACCGCAGAAGACGCAGAGGGTTGCGCAGAAGAAACGCAGAGGGTGGTTAAGAAAAAGCTTGCTTTACGGCGGCGCGGTACTGCTCGAAAAATGCTGCGTTGGTAACCGAGTCGGTGAAGACTTCGAGCACCGCCGCGCCGCTTTCAACTGCAAAGAAAACCGGCAGCGCCGCCGCAAGTTCGGCAAAGGTGCGCACCGGCAGGTAGCGTAACGCGAAGTCGCGGCACAGGTTTTCGGCCGTGAGCGCCTGGCGCGTCTCGAAGAACTCGGCTAGCTCGGGCTGCTGCCTAGGCCCGTCGATGAGCCGGAAGATGCCGCCGCCGTGGTTGTTGAACAGCACCACCCGTAGGTTGGGCGTGGGGTAGTTGTGCCAGAAGGCGTTACGGTCGTAGAAAAACGCTACATCGCCCGTCAGCAGCACTACTGGCCGCTCGGGCTGGGCTAGGGCCGCGCCCACCGCCGTGCTGTTGCACCCATCGATGCCGCTGGTGCCGCGGTTGGCAAACACGTCTACCTGGCGCCCCGCGGGCAAACCCAGGATGTTGGCGTAGCGCACGGCCATGCTGTTGGCCAGGTGCAGGGCCGTGTTGTCGGGCAGCGTCCCTAGGGCCTGCCGCATGGCCGAAAACTCGTAGAAGGGCTGGTCGTCGGCGGCGAAGAACTGCGTTAAAAACTCGCCGGCTGCCGCATCAACCTGCTGCCAGGTGGTGGCCGGCGCGGCCGTGGGCAGGGCTACCGTGTCGCGGTGGTAGTCCTTGGTGTCGGAGGCCGTGAGCTGCTGAAAAAACACCGCCGGTGGCACCCGAATGATGCGGGTGAGGCGCTTGAACGTGTCGGCCACTTCGCCGGCCGCTTGTAGGTGCCAGTGCTCCCTAGGAGCCGCGTCGCGCAAAAACAGCTTGAGGCTCTTGGAGATAAGTGACTGGCCGAAGGTGATGAGCAAATCGGGCCGCAGCGCCGCTTTGTCGTCCTTGGTCAGGCCAGCCAGAAAAATATCCTGCCGGCGCACGGCGGGCACCTCGCCTAGGTTGGCAATGCTGTCGGCCACCACCGGCACCTGCCGCACCCGCGCAAACTCGTAGAGGGCGGCCGCCAGCGTAGCATTGGCCGGCTGCTGGCCGGCTACCACTACCACGCGCCCGGCCTCGCGCAGCTGGCGGCGCAAATCCAGGATTTCGGCCGGCGGTAGCTGGGCGTTGGCGGCATCCTCGCGGATGATTTTCACATCTTGGTCGTAGTGCAGCTCGTCGCCAGGCTTGGGGTAGAAGGGCTCGCGTAGCGGAATATTTACCTGCACCGGACCGGCGGGCGCGGCCTGCGTCAGGTTAATGGCCTCGTTAACAATTCGCTCGGCGTGCCACTTGGCGTCGGGGTGGCTGGTATCGGCCGGGAAGTCGTAGGCGGCTTTGGCGTGCGCGCCGTACAGGTTACGCTGTCGGATGGTTTGGCCGTCGAGCTGGTCTATCCACTCGGGAGGGCGGTCGGCGGTGAGCACCAGCAGTGGCAGTTGCTGAAAAAACGCCTCGGCCACGGCCGGCGCATAGTCGAGGCCCGCCGTGCCGCTGGTGCACACCAGCACGACCGTTCGCCGGGTGGCCTGCGCAATGCCTAGGCCCACAAACGCCGCCGTGCGCTCGTCGGGCACTACGCGCAGCCGGCCGCGGTAGGCCGGGTGTCGCGTAAAAGCCAGCGTGAGCGGTGCCGAGCGCGAGCCGGGCGAAAGAATAACGTCGGTGATGCCGTGGCGCGCGCAGATTTCGGCAATGTTAGTGACGGCTTGCAAGCTCATATTAGTAATGTGCAAATGTGCTGGATGTGAACGATGTGTAAATGAGTTGAAGGAACGAGATGAGTAAAAAGAAGCCCCGTTCTTCAAGTATATTTTCTCATTTCCCCATTCTCACATTAATTAATTCACTCCCCACGGTTTGCATTTTCAGCTCGGTTTCCTGCCACTCGCGGGCGGGGTCCGAGTCGATGGTGAGGCCGGTGCCGGCGTAGAGAATGGCTTCGGTGGCCCGCACTTGCAGGCAGCGCAAATTCACGTAGAGGCGCGAGATGCCGGGGCCGGCCACGTTTACGGGGCCCAAAAAGCCACTATAATAGGCCCGGTCGTAGCCCTCGTGCTGTTGCAAGAACCCTAGGGCTGCCTGCCGCGGCATGCCACCCACGGCCGAAGTCGGGTGCAACAGGCGCAGCATATCGGTGCCCAGGGCAGTGGGGTGGGGCACGCTTTGCAAGTCCACCTCGAAGTCGGTGCGCAGGTGCAGTAGCTGGCCGGCCGCCACCGTGCGCGGGCCCTGCTCCTGATAGTCGCGCAGGCGCAGCTGCTTGAAGCAGCTCACGATGTAGCGTGCCACCAAAGCTTGCTCCTCAATCTCCTTCTGCCGCCAGATGGCATCCTGGGGGGCCTCGCCGGGGCGCCGGGGCTGGGTGCCGGCCAGGGCCATGGTGCAAAAGCGCCCATCGGCCGTTACCTCGGCCAGCACCTCGGGCGTGGCGCCCAGCCAGGTGCCCACCCCCGGCACGCTCACCAGCGACACGAAGGCCCTCGGGTGCTGCCGCACCAGCGCCTCAAACGAGTTTAGGGGGTCGAAGCCGGGCGGCAGGGGGCGGTGGGCGGCCCGCGAGGTTACCACCTTCACCACTTGCTTGGCGGCGATGGCGGCCACGCCGGCCCGCACCAGGGCCTGGTACTCGGTTTCGGTGGCGGCGGGCGGGGCGGGCTGCGCGCTCTGGTACCACCCTAGGGGCTCGGCGGGGGTGGGGGCCGTCAGCCACGCCGCGAGGCCCGGCGTCAGCTCGCGGGCGGTGGGCGCCAGGGCAATGGCGTCGGGCTGCAGCAGGTCGTAGCGCACGTCGGCCGGCAGTAGCAGGGCCGGGTTGTGGTCCGAGTCCTGAAAGGGAAAGAAGGCGAAGCCGGCCGGCGCTAGGGGGTCGAGGGCTGGGGGCAGGCCGGTATAGCTGGCTTCGAGCGCGCGCGCCACCAGCAGGCGCGGCTGGGCACGACCGGGCTCGCGCCACACGGCCAGCGGCCGGCCCGTGCGCAGGGCACCCGCCACTAGGTGGCGCAGGCGGGCAGCGGCATCGTGGTGGGGTGTGGTGGCGGGCCAGGCCAGCTGGCGCAGCGCGGTAGCAGAGGCGGAAGGGGGTAGCATTTAGCCGGCAAAGAACGGCATGCCGATAAAGTAGTGAGCGATATAGTACGAGTTATATGACTACGCAGAACGTGGCTGCTGGACTTGCCGGAACACTGCTACCGCGCTGCCTAGGGCCTTACCTGAAAGAGAGGCTTCGGCAGAGAGGCTTCGGCTGCGCGGACGCCCGCTGAGCAGTGCGACCTCAAGGCGTACTAATCCTTTTTCAAGTCCACCACGGCCATGGTAATACGGCTGATGCACACCAGCGCGCCGGTTTCCTCGTGCGTGAGGCGAATTTCCCAGACCTGGGTGCTGCGGCCCACGTGCACCGGCGTGGCGCGGCCCCGCACCCAGCCATCGCGCACGCCCTTCAGGTGGTTGGCGTTGATTTCCAGGCCCACGCAGGCTTGCTGGGTGGGGTCTACCTTGCTGGCGGCCCCGATGCTGCCCAGGGTTTCGGCCAGGGCTACCGAGGCGCCCCCGTGCAGCAGGCCCATGGGCTGGTGCGTGCGCCCATCCACCGGCATGCGGCCTTCGATGTAGTCGGCCGTGAGGGCGGTGAGTTCGATGCCGAGCGCGTCGGCCAGGGTGGGGCGCTGGCTGGTCCAGCGCTGGATGTCGTCGAGGGTCATGGTGAATGGGATGAGCGGAAGCGGGCCCCAGGGCCGCGCCAAAGGTGCACACCAGCGCGCAGCTTTCGGGCCCGCCCGTACCCGAGGTGCTGCCATTCAACCCCACCTTTGCACCATTGTTCCGTTTAGCCAGTTACCCGTACGTGCCTGTTCAACAAATTTACCTCCTTCGCCACGGCCAGACCGACTTCAACGTGCAAGGCATTGTGCAGGGCAGCGGCGTCAACTCCGACCTTAACGCCCGCGGCCGCCGCCAAGCCGAGTTATTTTGGGAGCGATATAAAGACGTGCCCTTCAACCGCATCTACACCTCCCGGCTCAAGCGCACCCAGCAGTCGGTGCAGCACTTTCTCGATTTGGGCATTCCGCACGAGAGCACGACGGCGCTCAACGAGATAAGCTGGGGCACCCGCGAGGGCACTCGCATCACGCCCGAGGAAGACGCCGAGTACGCCCAAGTGCTGGCCGAGTGGCTGCTAGGCAATGATGACGCGCGCTTGCCAGGCGGTGAGAGCCCTAGGCAGGTGGCCGACCGGCAGCGCGCCTTTATTGAGCTGTACGAGAGTCGCCCCAAAGATGAAATTGTGCTAGTGTGCATGCACGGCCGGGCCATGCGCGTGCTGCTGTGCCAGCTGCTGGGCTACCCACTGCGCTGCATGGATGGCTTCGAGCACCACAATTTAGGTCTTTATAAGCTCCACTACAACGGCTCGCGTTACACCGTGCGCAATTTTCTTGACGTAAGCCATTTGGCCGAGCCCACAGTCACAGCCGAAATTTGAATGGGGCCGCGATGGCGTTAGCCCGCGTTTCTGTCCTAATTTTGGCGCTTCACACCCTGTTCTATCGCAACTGCCTAGCCCAACCCAGTATGGCTGTAGTAATAAAAATGCCCAAGATGAGCGACACGATGACCGAAGGTGTCATCGCGGGCTGGCTCAAAAAAGTAGGTGACAAAGTAAAATCTGGCGACGTGCTAGCTGAAGTCGAAACCGACAAGGCTACCATGGAGCTGGAGAACTACGAAGATGGCACCCTACTTTACATCGGCCCCAAGGAGGGCGATGCCGTGGCCGTTGACGGCGTGCTGGCCGTAGTGGGCAAGGAAGGCGAAGACTACGCGGCCCTGCTAAGCGGCGAAAGCGGCGGGGCAGCAGCCCCGGCTCCCGCCCCTGCGCCAGCTGCCCCAGCCCCTAGCCCCGCTCCAGCCCCGCAAGCCGCCGCTCCCGCTCCGGCGCCCGCGCCTCAGCCAGCGGCAGCTCCTAGCCCCGCCAATGGCAAAAAAGCCACGGTGGTGCGCATGCCCAAGATGAGCGATACCATGACCGAAGGCACCATCGCCAGCTGGCTGAAAAGGGTGGGCGACAAGGTAAAATCTGGCGACGTGCTGGCCGAGGTCGAAACCGACAAGGCCACCATGGAGCTGGAGAACTACGAAGATGGTACGTTGCTTTACACCGGTCCCAAAGAAGGTGAGGCAGTAGCCGTAGACGGCGTGCTGGCCATCATTGGGGAGGAAGGCGCCGACATCCAGGCCCTGCTGAATGGCCAGACTGGCGGTGCTGCTCCGGCCGCAACCCCCGAAGCTGCCGCGCCCGCTCCTGCCCCAACCGAAGCTGCAACTCCAGCTGCTGCCAGCACTGGCCGCCTGATAGCTTCGCCCCTGGCCAAGAGCATTGCCAAGGAGAAAGGCGTAGACCTGCGCCAAGTAAAAGGCAGCGGCGAAAACGGCCGCATTGTGGCCCGCGACCTCGAAAGTGCGCAGCCGCAGGCAGCTAGCGCGGCCCCAGCTCCGGCTGCCGCCGCCGGCCCCCAGACCAACGCGCCGCTCACCACCGCCGCTCCGCAGCCCGCTGGCCCCGCCAACCTGCAAGCCGATGCCATCCAGGGCAACGCGCCCGAGGTGGCCCCGGCCAAGCCGGCCGCCGTGCCCGCTGCCGCCGAAGGTACCTACACCGACACGCCGGTGTCACAGATGCGTAAGGTTATTGCCCGTCGCCTCTCGGAGAGCTTGTTCACGGCCCCGCACTTCTACCTCACGATGGAAATCGTGATGGACAAGGCCATGGAAACCCGCGTGAAGCTCAACGAACTCTCGCCGGTGAAGCTTTCGTTCAACGACATGGTTATCAAGGCCTGTGCCGTAGCCCTGCGTCAGCACCCGGTCATCAACTCGTCGTGGCTCGGCGACAAGATTCGCCAGAACAAGCAGGTGAATATTGGCGTGGCCGTAGCCGTGGACGAAGGCCTGCTGGTGCCCGTTATCCGCAACGCCGACGGCAAGGGCATGTCGCAGATTGCCACCGAGGTGAAAGACCTAGCTGGCAAAGCCAAGAGCAAGAAGCTGCAGCCCAGCGAGTGGGAGGGGAGCACCTTCACCATCTCCAACCTGGGTATGTTTGGCATCGACGAGTTCACCGCCATCATCAACCCGCCCGATGCCTGCATCCTGGCTGTGGGTGGTATCAAGCAAACTGCTGTGGTGAAGGATGGTGCGCTAGCCATCGGCAACGTGATGAAAGTAACCCTAAGCTGCGACCACCGCGTGGTAGATGGAGCCACTGGCGCCGCCTTCCTGCAAACGGTGAAAGCTCTGCTCGAAGACCCCATGCGCATGCTGATTTGACCCCTAGGGTATTGCTAGTGCTAAAAAAGAAGGTCATGCTTGAGTTATGCTCAGCATGACCTTCTTTTTTAGGGGCCAACTAATGAAAAAGTATCGTTTTGAGTAAATGTGCCTTCTAAAGCCAGCCGCTTGCGGCTGGTTTTTCTGTTTTTATGCTAAAATTCCCTTGAAAAATGCAGGCGGTTAGGGGCTGCGAGTACATTTGCGGCTAACCATACCTGCATTTCTATGAAGCACAAGTATCTGCTATTACCTATGCTGGCGATTACCGCTCCGGCCTGGGCACAATCCCAAGCCGTGAGCGGGCGTGTCCTCGACCCCTCGGGCCAGCCACTAATCGGGGCCACGGTGGTCGAAATCGGCACCAACAACGGTACCGGTACCGACGCCGATGGCCGCTTTGTGCTGAAGGCGCGCACCGCCCAGCCTCGCCTGCGCATCACCGCCCTAGGGTACAATGCGCAGGAAGTGCCGGCCAGCGGCGGCGCGCTCAGCATTACCCTCAAGGAGAACAGCACCGCCCTCGACGGCGTGGAAGTAGTGGGCTCACGCAGCCTCAACCGCTCGGCTACCGACTCGCCCTCGCCGGTCGATATTATCGACGTGCAGCAGGTGACGGCCAAAACCGGCCAACTCGACGTGAACCAGCTGCTGCAAGTCGTAGCGCCCTCGTTCAATAGCAACCGCCAAACCGGCTCCGACGGCGCCGACCACGTGGACCCGGCCACCCTGCGCGGCCTAGGGCCCGACCAAACGCTGGTACTCGTGAACGGCAAGCGCTGGCACCAGTCGGCCCTGGTGAACCTCTTTGGCTCTAGGGGCCGCGGTAATACTGGCACCGACCTCAACACCATTCCGGCCGCGGCCATCGAGCGCATCGAAATTCTGCGCGACGGGGCCTCGGCGCAGTACGGCTCCGATGCTATTGCGGGTGTCATCAACATCGTGCTCAAGTCGAGCGCCAAGGAGCTAACCGTGAATGCCAACTACGGCGCCTACACCGCCAAATACCGCTTCGACGATAAGACCTTCGACGGGGGCAACCTGAACGTGAACGCCAACTACGGCGTGCGGGTGGGGGAGAAAGGCTTCGTGAACGCCACCCTCGACTTCAACCAGCGTGAGCATACCCAGCGTGCCAATGTACCCAGCTCTGATGGCCTAGCCCGCCGCGAGTACGGCGACCCCAAAGTAAACAACAGTTCAGCCTACCTCAACGCCCGCTTGCCGCTGAGCGAGAACGTGTATGCCTACGTATTCGGCGGCTACAACTACCGCCACGGCGACGCCTACGCTTGGACGCGCTACCCCTTCACCGACAGCACCTACACGGCCAACGGCGCCGACGTAACCGTATCGGTGCCCAACCCGCGCAGCAACGCCCAGCTCTATCCCAATGGTTTTGACCCCATCATTACCAGCGATGTGTACGACGGGCAGGGCGTGGCGGGCCTACGCGGCACCTTCGGCGGCTGGGACCTCGACCTCAGCAACAGCTTCGGCTCGAACCGCTTCCACTACGGCGTTAAGAATACGCTCAATGCAACCCTAGGGCAGCGCAGCCCAACTAGCTTCGACGCGGGCGGCTTTCAGCTACAGCAAGACGTGCTGGACTTTAACGTGAGCCGCAACTTCAAGACCGTTGCCGCCGGCCTCAACCTGGCCTTCGGCACCGAGCTGCGCCGCGAGTGGTACCAGATTTTTGCGGGCGAGGCGGGCTCCTACGCCAACTACGCGCCCAACTCCAACCGCCCGGCTGGCTCGCAGGGGTTTCCGGGCTTTCAGCCACGCAATGAGGTGAAGGCTAGCCGCAACAACGTGGGCGTGTACGCCGACGCTGAGCTGAACGTGTCGGCCAAGTTCCTGATTGAAGGCGCGGCCCGCTTCGAGAACTACTCCGATTTCGGCAGCAACCTGACCGGCAAAATTGCCACTCGCCTCAAACTGGCCGATGCCTTTTCGTTGCGCGGCACACTTAGCACCGGCTTCCGGGCGCCCTCGCTGGCGCAAGTGTACTTCAACACGGTGTATACCAACTTCGTGAACGGCACGCCCGTGGATGTGCTGCTCGACAGCAACCGGGGCGCCGTAACGCGCGCCGTGGGCATTCCGCCGCTCACCCGCGAGCTGTCGCGCTCGGCCAGCGTGGGCTTCACCGGCCGGGCCGGCTCGGCCTTCACCTTCACCGTCGACGGCTACTACATCCGCATCCAAGACCGCATCGTGCTCACGGGCGCCTTCGATAGCAGCGACCCGCAGATTGGCGCCACCCTGGCCAGCCTCAACGTCGGCCAGGCGCAGTTCTTCGCCAACGCTGCCTCTACCACCACCTGGGGCCTCGACGCCGTGCTGGCCAATAGCTTTGGTATCGGCGAGGGGCGGCTTTCGACCACGCTGGCGGCCAACTTTAACCGCCTACTGGTTACGGATGTGCAAACCACCGCGCTGCTGGCTGGCAAGCAGGACATTTTCTTCGGTCCCCGCGAGCAGGCCTTCGTGAAGGCCTCCGCGCCGCCCTACAAGCTCAACCTCACCTTCGACTACAGCACCGGCCGCTTCGGGGCGTTGGTGCGCTTCGTGCGCTACGGCAGCATCAAGCTCATCGACTACAATGGCGACCTCAATGACTACGGCGCCCGCCTCACCACCGACGTGGCCCTGAGCTATGCCCTTACCAACAACCTGCGCCTGACCCTAGGGTCGTCTAACCTCTTCAACCAGTACCCCAGCTTCTTTAACCCCCAAGCCACCGAAACCGGCGGCGCCTGGGACCCCGTGCAGATGGGCTCGAATGGCCGGTTTCTGTTCGCCAAGCTGCAAGCGAAATTTTAGCTTTAGGGCAATGCAAGCAACAAATGCCTACTGTGCTGCGCAAGCTGAAGCGTTTTTGCCAAATTGGGCAGGCAGCGCACATGGTGTCAGCTAATTAGCAGCGAGTGAAGAGTAATTTAAAAAAGCTGGCGATACTCAGTTAGTTATACTGAGTATCGCCAGCTTTATATTTTAAATAAAATAGGATTATTAATTGATTTTATTATTGAGCTTATTTTATTGGAAATAGATGAGTTAACTGATAGTTTTGCAGACACTTTATTTATTCAAAAGTATTTATGAGAAAAGCTTTTTTACTAATAAGCACCGTTAGTAGTTTAGGTACTTTTTCGGCAGCGGCACAGCACATCAGCGACCGGGATGTGAAGTATGATTATCAGCGCCTGCCGCTGACACCGCTTGATAAATCGGTGAAAACCTACCAAGTAGTAGTGTTGGCTCCTTACGAAGCTGACAACGCCAAAGCTGAGGCTGAGTTCAAGCGAGCACTGGCCAATCAGGACTCGGATTTTGCTCAAGTTATGGCCAACCACGAAAAAGCCGTAGCCCAAGCCAAGGCCGAATACGAGGCAAAGCTGGCTGAGTACAACAAGCAGTCGTTGGCTCAAAAAATGCTCAACAAGGGTGTGCTCAACGAAGGCAAGCCTGTGCTAAGCTTACCCTATCCGCCGCAGAAAACGATGCCCCAGCCGCCGCTGCTGCGCCCAGTGGTAGATAAGGGTGTAGTGGCCGGCAACCTGCACTTGGCGGGCTACAACCGGGGCGGCCAAGGTGCTACCATCACTATTACCATGTATGGCATGGAGGCTACCGACCCCAAAAAGGAAGAGGCGAGCACCGCTTTCGTAAGCGTATCCACAGCCAACAGCCCTACCTACGTGATTGACTATCGCTACCCAGTAGGAGTAAAAGTAGAGGTGCCAGGCAAGGGCACGGTACTGGAAGAAACCATTCCGGCTACCTCCGAATACCAGCATTTCCGTACCGCGCAGTCCGCTTTTATGTCGCCCGATCAGCGTAAACAGGCACTCGACCCGCTAGAGCTGAAGCTACGTGACGATAACCTGAAGCTGGCGCAGCAATACCTCGATAGCCAGTTTGGTACCACGCCGATGTCGCGTACCACTGTGCTTTACACCGTGGACCCCAAGAAAATGACCTACGATGAGTATGCGCCGGCCTACGAGGCAGCTCTGGTGGGCTATAAGAAACTAGCCGAGGGCATGACCGATAGCCGCCAGTATTTTACCACCGCGCTCACGCAGTGGGATAAGGCCTTGGCCGAAGCTAAACCCAGCGACAAAAATGCCCGCATCAATGGTGACATTGCCACGGCTACTTATTTCAACGCCGCCGAAGCCGCCATTTGGGCGGGCGACCTGACCCGCGCCGACGGCTACCTCATGAAGCTGAACACGTTTGACCTTTCGCGCCGCGAGAAGCGCACGTTGGCAGACTTGGAATCGCTTACTAAAGACGAGAAGAAGCGCCGCGCTGCTAACGGTATATAAGGTTGGCTTAGCCAAAGCAGCGTAATTTTGCGCGGCAAAACACAAGCAGGTGGCCACTCCGGTCACCTGCTTGTGTTTAATCCCTGCTTTGCTATGACTAGAATTCGCTCCACCACCGTGCTTGGCGTCCGCCACAACGGCCAGATTGCCCTAGGGGCCGATGGCCAGGCCACCATGGATAAGCACGTGGCCAAGAATAACGTGCGCAAAGTGCGCCAGCTCAACGACGGCAAAGTCGTGACGGGCTTTGCCGGCTCCACGGCCGACGCCTTTATGCTGCTTGACCGCTTCGAGGAGAAGCTTAACGCCTACGGCAACAACCTGAAGCGTGCCGCCATCGAACTAGCTAAAGACTGGCGCAAAGACCAGTACCTGCGCAAGCTCGAAGCCATGATGGTAGTAGCCGACAAGGATGAGCTGCTGATAGTGAGCGGCACCGGCGATGTGCTGGAGCCCGACATGGACGTAGCCGCCATCGGCTCGGGGGCTATGTATGCGCAGGCCGCTGCCCTAGCCCTCAAAAAGCACGCTCCCCACCTCACGGCTCGTCAAATGGTAGAAGACGCCCTGCACATCGCGGCCGACATCTGCATCTACACCAATCACAATTTGATTATCGCCGAACCGGCGTAGTTTTTCGTTTGTCATGGCGAGCGTAGCAAAGTAGTCGCATCAAGGTGAGCTATTCGGGCTCCGTTTTGATGCGATTGCTTCGTTACGCTCGCCATGACAAACGATTTTTAAGTAGTAATACCATGCAAATCACCAACTTCCTCAAGCACCACTACCGCCACTTCAACGCCGCCGCCCTTATTGATGCGGCAGACGGCTACAATAAGCACCTCGCTGAGGGCGGCAAAATGATGATTACCCTAGCTGGTGCCATGAGCACCGCCGAAATGGGTATTCAGCTAGCCGAACTCATTCGGCAGGATAAGGTGCAGATTATCAGCTGCACGGGCGCTAACCTGGAGGAAGACATCTTCAACCTAGTAGCCCACGACTTTTACGAGCGCGTGCCGCACTACCGCGACCTGACGCCCGCCGACGAGCACGAGCTGCTGAAGCGCCACATGAACCGCGTGACGGACACCTGCATCCCCGAGGAGGAGGCTATGCGCCGCATCGAGCACACCGTGCTTAAGTTCTGGGAGCAGGCCGACAAGGCTGGCGAGGCATACTTCCCCCACGAGTTCTTCTACCAGATTTTGAAGTCGGGCGAGCTGGAGCAGTGCTACCAGATTGACCCCAAAGACTCGTGGATGCTGGCTGCTGCTGAGAAAAACCTGCCCATCATCTGCCCCGGTTGGGAAGATTCGACGCTCGGCAACATCTACGCCGGCCACGTTATCTCGGGCGACATCAAGAACGTGCACACCATGAAAACCGGCATCCAGTACATGATGTACCTGCTGACTGGTACACTAACACGGCCACCGAGGAAAGCAAGGTTGGCTTCTTCCAGATTGGCGGTGGTATCGCCGGCGACTTCCCGATTTGCGTGGTGCCCATGCTGCACCAGGACTTGCAGCGCCACTCGGTGCCGCTGTGGGGCTACTTCTGCCAGATTTCGGACTCGACCACCAGCTACGGCAGCTACTCGGGCGCCGTGCCCAACGAGAAAATCACGTGGGGCAAGCTGGGCGAGAAGACGCCGAAATTCATTATTGAAAGCGACGCGACCATCGTGGCCCCACTAATTTTTGCTATTGTGCTGGGGCAGTAATTGCTACCTGTTGCACAACTATTAACAAGATGTATTTTTTTGGCCCCTAGGTGGTAGCGCGAGCAAGCACGTGTAGCCGCCTAGGGGCCACGTGCATAGGGCGGTAGCTAGGCAACATGAACTATGTCGGTAGGGGGCCGTAAGCCCCTTCATCCCTTATTCTTTCACCACACTCTCATGCACAAGTTTCTCTTCCCCGCGCTAGCGGCCTCGGCCCTAGCCTTTGCCGCTTGCGACCGGGCCACGCCCGCCGAAAATGCCGAGCACGACCAAGCCCAAGAGGCTACCAAAGACACGGCCGTGGTATTTCACAGCGGCCAAACTGCCGGTCAGGTTGCCAGCCGCACCTTCGACCTAACCAAAGCCAAGTTGGCCGATGTGAAGCTGCCCGAAATCAAGAACTCCGGCATTACAGTGCGCGGTGACAGCAGCTACCAAGTGTATTCCATCGACGAAACGGTGCTCTTCGATACCGACAAGGCTACCGTGAAACCCAGCGCCGCCGCTGGCCTGCAAGAGATTATCGGCTCTATTGGCAAGCGCTACGCTGGCAAGCAGGTAGAAGTAATGGGTTTTGCTGACTCGCGCGGCGATGCCAAATACAATATGCAGCTTGGCCAAGAGCGCGCCAATGCCGTGAAAAACTACCTGGTTGAAACCGGGAAGCTGCCCGCCGCTAACGTAAGCACCGAAAGCTTTGGCGAGCAAAAGCCCACCGCTTCTAATGCTACTGCCGCTGGCCGCCAAGAAAACCGCCGCGTAGAAATAGCCGTGCAGACGCGCTAATTAAGTTAGTTGAGGCTGCAAAAAAGCTCGGCTATCCCTAGAGATAGCCGAGCTTTTTTGCAGCATAGTTAGCTGGCTTGCGCTGCCTTAGCCGCGTTGAACGCCGCCGAGCCACCCCTAGGGATAGATAGCGACTGCCAGGCCTCGCCCTGCACTAGCTTGCCCATGAGCAGCAGCTGCCCCACGTGCGAAGGGTAGTGGGCCAGCTGCCGGTTGATGGCTTCTACCACGCTGTGCGGCTCGTGGCGGATATACACGGTGCGCCCGAGGTCAGCTTCCGTCAGGCCATCGAGCGCAGCGAAGAGGCACTGCCAGCCGGCCTCCCAGGCAGCTAGCACCTCGGCGCGGGTGGTCAGGTCGTTGTCGAACTCGGCTTCGCGCGCCCGCCAGGGTTTCTCCCCGTCGCTAGTCAGAAAGTCAGTCCAGCGTGAGCGCATATTGCCCGCCGTGTGCTTCACGATGCTGGCCAGGCTGTTGCAAGCGGGGTTGGGTTGCCACCCTAGGGCCTCGTCAGGCACCTGGGCCAGTGCTTTCTCACCCAAGGCTTTGTACATGGCAAACTGCTGGCGGGCGCTGGTGAGGTAGTCGGCGGGCATGGCGGGCTAGGAAATGAGGTGAGGAAAAGTGGCAACGCTAGTTAAATATATTGCTGCACCACTGTGATTCGCTGGCCAATGATACGCGCCACTTGCACTAGAAACTGGGCGGTAAAAGGTGGCCAGTTCCAGAAGCGAAAGCCCAAATTGCTAAAGCCCCAGGCTGGTTCAAAGGTGTAGGCCTGCACAACGGAGGCCGAGTTGCACTGCGGGCAACTTAGCAAATCGCTTTCCTGATTTGCCCAAGGTGCCAAATCCCATTCGCTATCAACGATATTTTCCTGGCAGACCGGGCAGCGTACTAGTGTCAAGTCCAGCCCGCCGCTGTCAAAAACTTGTCGGCCAATAATGATTTCCAGCCCATTGACGGCTAAGTCAAATGGCATTAGATGGGGTAGGGCACTAACCGCCAGGGCCCCAGCGGCGGGTGCATAGCCAAGCTGTGGGCCTAGGGTGCAAGGAGTGGCTACTGGCGAAACAATTTGGCTGGCAATGAGCCAGTGCAGCACAGCCGCCGTCTGCTGCTGGGGCGCTGGGCAGTCCGCAACCGCGGGCACAAGCGTCAAGGTAAAATCACTCATGTCGCGTCAACTACTTTTTACCGCTTCAACGGTTTACTAGCTATGCCTGCCACGCCCCTCCCCAAGAAAATTCTGGCCCGCCAGCACGAGATTACGGCCGATTTTACGCGCCTCGTGCATGCCCACGTCGAAGACCTAGGAGCCGGCCGCGCCACCGAGGCCCTCGAAATCCGTGACTTTGCCAGCCAGCTTTGCCTGCACCCCACGCACCTGAGCAACACCGTGAAGCTGGTTACCGGCGAGGCGGCCTGTGCCATCTACGAGCGCAAGTTGGTGGCCGAGGCTAAAGCGCTGCTGCTCGACCCACGTCGCACCATTGCCGACGTGGCCGCGCAGCTCACCTACGACCCATCCAATTTCACCAAGTTCTTCAGGCACTTCGTGGGCCTGACCCCTAAGCAGTTTCGGGAGCAAAACGGAACTGGGCAGCTGGCCAAGGTCGAAAAAACGCAGCTGGCCACTGTCTAAACTAGGCTACTCACCAGAAATGAGCCTGCGCAAGCTCAGACCTTTGCCCAGTCAATTAACCATACTTGTATGAGCACCAGTAAAATAGCCCTCGTAACCGGCGGCAGCCGCGGCCTGGGCAAAAACATGGCCCAGCACTTGGCTCAAAAGGGCCTCGATGTCATTATCACGTATCACAGCCAGCAGGCCGAAGCCGAGGGCGTTGTAAACGAGCTGCGGGCCCTAGGGCGCAAGGCGGCAGCTATTCAGCTCGACGCCAGCAAGGTTGCCAGCTTCGGCGCTTTCTTCGAGCAGGTACAAGCTACCCTGCGCGACACTTTCGACACCGACCGGTTCGATTTCCTCATCAACAACGCCGGTACCGGCCTCTACAACACGTTTGCCGATACCACCGAGGAGCAGTTTGACCAGATAGTGGATATCCACTTCAAAGGCCCTTACTTCTTGACGCAACAGGCTCTACCGCTGCTCAACGATGGCGGGGGTATCGTCAACATCTCGTCGGGGCTCACGCGCATGTCGCCGCCTACCTCGTCGGCCTACGCCAGCGCCAAAACGGCGATGGAAACGCTGACCCGCTACCAGGCTAAGGAACTAGGGCCGCGTCGCATCCGGGTCAATATCGTGGCCCCTGGCGCCATCGAAACCGACTTTGGTGGTGGCCGCGTGCGCGATACGCCCGAAATCAATAAGCAAGTTGCCAGCCTGACGACCCTAGGTCGCGTGGGCTTGCCCGACGACGTGGGCCCAGTAGTAGCTTTTCTCTGCACCGACGACGCCCGCTGGATTGACGCCCAGCGCATTGAGGTATCAGGCGGTCAGGCTATCTAGACCGCAGATTAAGCGGATTTAACGGATTGCGCAGATACACCTGCTGCATAGGTTGACTACGCAAGTGCTAAGCTTATTACTCTTTGTAAACTAGTAGATTACAATGAGTATAAATATAAAAGCGTCCCTAACCTTAAGAAGGCTAGGGACGCTTTTATGGTATAAGCTGCGTAGTTAACCTATGCAGCAGGCGTATCTGCGCAATCCGTTAAATCCGCTTAATCTGCGGTTCAGACGCGGAAGAGCGGGCGGTGAGGGTTCCAGATGCCCCACGGAATCATGAGCAGTACCAGCAGCAGCGCGATGCCGAGGTAAATGAAGGCTTTCTTATGCTTCAGGGCATCGGTAGGAGCGCGCTTGAGGGCGATGCGGCCTACCTGGGCCAGGATGGCGGCCAGTATCATCACGGCAATATGCTCGACGCCAAAGAAGCGCGCAGTGGGGTCTTTCATCCCGTACTGCTTCAGGCCGTTGAGGCCCCAGGGGCTCAGGCCAAAATACAGCCCTAGGCCCACAATGACCTGCAGCCACATAAAGCCCGAAAAAGCCGCCGTCAAAGCGTTGTCGCCCTTGCTAAACGGCCGATTGCCCGACCAGCCCGCGTAGGCCTTGAACACGGCTAACACCCCGGCGCCCAGCACAAACCAGCGCAGCCACGAGTGGAGAAGAAGTAGGATTTGATACATAAAAGCAACGTGCCGGCCCCGCCAGCTGAGTGAAACAGCTGCAAAAGTAGCGCCCGGCCGTTGCTAGGCTTCCAGCCAAGGGCTAGAATTCGCCGGGCTCGGGCACGGGGGCTGGCGCACCCCCGCGCAGGCGCTCGGCCCGGCGCTCGTCGGCAATGCCTACCCCTAGGGCCACGAAAATGCTGATAAACGGCAGCACCATACCAAAGGCAAACCACCGCTTGAACGAGCGGCCCCGCGAGTAGCTGATGTAGCCCGTAACCAAAGCCAGCAGCGCATCCAGCACCAGCAAGCCCACTATTACTCCCAATAATCCTGCTTTCGACATCTTTATCGCGCTTTGCCGCGCTTTACCAAATACGCCTGCAAGACGCGCTCGAACGGCTCGCGCACATCTACGGGCACAAAATCAATTTTCAGCTGCCCGCAGCGCAGGGCCAGCTCTTCTTCAAACTGCCGCATGGCCGCCTGGTACTGGGCCCGCACCTGGGCGGGCTGCAGCCGAACCTCTTGGCCAGTTTCTACATCCTCAAAGATGTAAGGCCGGTTCTCAAACTCAAAGTTAGTTTCCGTAGCCCGGTCCAGCACGTGAAACAGCAGCACCTCGTGGTGCTGGTGGCGCAGGTGCTGCAGCGCCGCCAGAGCGGCCGCTTGCTCCTCAACCCCGCGCCCCAGCATGTCGCTGAAAACTACCACCAGCGAGCGCTTCGGGATTTGCTGGGCGATGGTGTGCAGCACGCCGGCTACGTTGGTGCTGCGGCGAGTGGCGGCGGTAGGGGCGGGGCGCTCCAGTAGCTGCTGCAGCGCTAGCAGCAGCGTGTGGCGGTGGGTGCTGGTGCTGCGCACCGGCGTTTGCAGCTCTACTTGCTCGGCAAACGTGACGAGGCCCACCGCATCGCGCTGCCGGGTAAGCAGCGTGGTGAGGGCCGCCGCCGCCAGAATACTAAACACCAGCTTGTCGTGGCCCGGCGCGGGGTAGTACATGCTAGGGCTTACGTCGAGCAGCAGGTGAGCGCGCAGGTTGGTTTCCTCCTCGTAGCGCTTCACAAACAGCTTATCGGTGCGGGCCAGCACTTTCCAGTCGAGGTGGCGGGTGCTTTCGCCGGGGTTGTAGAGGCGGTGCTCGCTGAACTCGACCGAGAAACCGTGGTAGGGCGACTGGTGCAGGCCCGTCACAAAGCCGTCAACCAGTTGCCGGGCCAGCAGCTCCAGGTTCTCAAATGAGCGTACAGCTGAGAGGTTTAAGGAAGGGCTCTGCATAGAAAACAACTGGTTTCGGATAAAGGGGAAAACTGCCACAATCCGTGCCGGTTGGCAGAAGCGTAAAAGCAGCTAGCAGACTGGCAATGAGTTACCCCTCTAGTGGATGCGCTAAAGTCTACTATCAATGCGCTTAGCAGTCTGATAGACAATCATCCGACTGATTGAGTTTCGCGTTATAAATTTGGTTTTCCTAAGCTTAGGAAGACTTTATGATAAGTGTCCTGAGTTGCTTTTATTTCCGATTAGCTTCTCGTTTTCTAACCTTGCTGCACTAACCATTCTTCATCTACTTTCCCTACAAATCTAACTCGTGGACGACCGCTACTCGAAAGACCAGGACGAAATCTACTCCTACCGTATGAAGGCGGGCAAGCGTACGTATTTCTTTGACGTGAAAGCTACTCGCGGCCAGGACTACTACCTTACCATCACTGAAAGTAAGCGCCGGCCCGGCTCGGACCCCGATGGGCCAGCCAGCTACGAAAAGCACAAGATTTTTCTGTACAAAGAAGATTTCAACAAATTCATTGACGCCCTGCACGATGCGGTGGATTACGTGCGCGACGAGCTGCTAACCCCCGAAGAAGTAGAGGAGCTTGACCGCCCCCGCCCGCAGCACGACGGCCAGGCTATTGATGGACAAGCCCACAATAATCGCTTGCCCAACCACCCCGATACCTTGCCCGACCTTGGCGAGAGCACGTACTAACCCTGCTTTACTTACCTAACGCGAAGCCTGCGCTTTGCGGTCCGTTGCTCAGCCAATCAGGTGCTGCAACGGGCCGCAAAGCGCAGGCTTCGCGTTAGTGCTTCGTGCCCGCCGTACCTTTGCCCCATGAGCCATGAATAACTCATAACTCATAATTCATAACTCATAACTCCTCAAAGATGGGTCTCCGTTGCGGTATTGTAGGTTTGCCTAACGTTGGTAAGTCTACGCTGTTCAATGCGTTATCAAATGCCAAGGCCGAGTCGGCCAACTATCCTTTCTGCACCATCGAGCCCAATGTGGGCGTGATTACGGTGCCCGACCAGCGCCTCAAAATTCTGGAAGACTTGGTGCATCCGCAGCGCGTGGTGCCTACCATCGTGGAGTTTGTGGACATTGCGGGTCTGGTAAAGGGTGCTAGCAAGGGCGAGGGCCTAGGCAATAAATTCCTGGCCAACATCCGCGAGGTGGACGCCATTATTCACGTGGTGCGCTGCTTCGACGACCCCAACATCGTGCACGTAGCCGGTGGCGTCGACCCCGTGTTCGATAAGGATGTGATTGACACCGAGCTGCAGCTCAAAGACTTGGAAAGCGTCGACAAGAAGCTGGTCAAGAGCGAGCGTAGCGCCAAGAGTGGCGATGCCGCAGCCAAGAAGGAAGTAACCGCCCTGCAGAAGTTCAAGGATGCCCTCGAGGCCGGCCAAAACGCCCGCGCCATAGCTGCTACCGAAGACGACCTGGCTGCCGTAGCCGACCTCCAGCTGCTCACCATCAAGCCCGTTATCTACGTGGCCAACGTGGACGAGGGCAGCATCGCGGCCGACGGCAATGCCTACGTAGAGGCTCTGCGCCAGCATGTAGCCGCCGAAGGCGCGCAGGTGGTGGTAGTATCGGCCGCCATCGAGTCGCAGATTGCCGAGATGGAAGACCCCGAGGAAAAAGAACTGTTCCTAGGGGAGTATGGCCTTAAAGAGTCAGGCCTGAACCGCCTCATCCGCGCTAGCTACGACTTGCTGAACCTCATCACGTACTTCACGGCCGGCGTGCAGGAGGTGCGCGCCTGGACCGTGCACCGCGGCGACAAGGCCCCAGCGGCAGCCGGCGTCATCCACTCCGACTTCGAGAAGGGCTTCATCCGTGCCGAGGTTATCAAGCTTGCTGACTACCAGGAGTATAAGACCGAGGTAAAAATCAAGGAAGCCGGCAAGATGGCCGTAGAAGGCAAGGAATACGTGGTGCAGGACGGCGACATCATGCACTTCCGATTTAACGTGTAAGCTGGAATGCCGCTAGCGGTATATTGGAAGCCCCATCCGGTAGTGGTTGGGGCTTTTTATATTTAAAACTTAATGAAAAATGGGAGAAGATAAATACCCTACTTGGCTAGCCGATAAATTACTGAACTGTTCTTTCGATTGGACTAAGTGCACCGCGACAACTATGGGTGAGTTGCTCTCCTGTATCACCCTGCACGACTCTAATTGGTACACGACTGCTTTACAAGATGCAAATAGCTGGATTTTAGTAATTAACTCAAGTTGCGGAGTAATGGAAGGTCATAAAAAAGTCTGTTCGGCGTGAACAGACTAGGTTTGGGTCTCTGACCTCCCAACCTAGCCCTGACCATGCGCGAACAGACCGTTGCAATGTACTGCCTGCTGGACGATTTGCTGACCCTCACCCGCCCGGTACGCCCGTTGCCAGCCGACGCGCGCCGTCGGCTCACCGACGCGCAAGTGC
>Ga0160427_10000036_pt1 | contig 136187 bp, 120 predicted proteins | sample SolpanmetagenomL_FD_108194 | JGI IMG/M metagenome (GOLD analysis project Ga0160427, IMG submission 108194) | Solar panel surface microbial communities from Lawrence Berkeley National Laboratory, California, USA - L | ecosystem: Engineered > Built environment > Solar panel > Unclassified ...
CTCGTACCCGCGAGGCGCTGAAGACCGCCTTGGATGCGGCCTTAGCTTGGATAACGGCCGACGATGCGCAAAACTGGTTTGGCCACTGTGGCTATCATGTACACTGACTCCGAATATGCTCTAACTTGCCACTATGCGAATAGATGCTCACCAGCACTTCTGGCAGTACGACCCCGGGCGCGATGCCTGGATAACGCCCGCCATGGCTGCCATCCGGCGCAGCTTTGGGCCGGCTGACTTGCAGCCCCTGCTGGCCCACCATGGCTTCGATGGCTGCGTGGCGGTGCAAGCCAGCCAGTCGGAAGCCGAAACCGATTGGCTGCTGGCGCTGGCTGCTGAGCACCCGTTCATCAAGGGTGTGGTGGGCTGGGTGGAGTTGCAGGCCGACAACGTGGCCGAGCGCCTAGGGCACTACCGGCAGTTCGAGCAACTCAAAGGCTTCCGGCACATATTACAGGGCGAAACCGACCGAGCCCTGCTGCTTACGCCCGCGTTTCGGCGCGGCATTGCGGCGCTAGGGCACTATGGCTTCACCTACGACCTGCTCATTCTGCCCGACCAGCTCCAGTTTGCCACGCAGTTGGCCGCCGATTTCTCGAACCAGCCCTTTGTGCTCGACCACCTGGCTAAGCCGCTCATCAAAGCCCAGGTCGTTGGCGACTGGGCGCGCGACTTGCGGGCGCTGGCGGCCATAGGCAACACCTGGTGCAAGGTGTCGGGCCTGGTGACGGAGGCCGACTGGCACGCCTGGCAACCCCAGGACTTCCGGCCCTACCTCGACGTGGTATTTGATGCGTTTGGGCCCGAGCGGGTGCTGTTTGGCTCCGACTGGCCAGTGTGCCAGGTGGCGGGCGGCTACGACGCGGTAGTGGCCCTTGCGCAAGACTACCTGGCCGCCTGTTCGGCTCGTGAGCAGGCGCTCTTCTGGGGCGAAACTGCGGCGGCTTTCTACTCCCTTGCGTCTTAACCGCCAGCCCATGAACACGCTCGTTTGCCTTTCGCCGGGCACCTTGGCCTACGAAAATCGGCCGCAGCCCGTACGCCAACCGGGCCAGGCCCTGCTGCGCATTCGGCGGGTGGGCATTTGCGGCACCGACCTGCACGCTTTCGAGGGTACGCAGCCCTATTTCAACTACCCGAGGGTGCTGGGGCACGAGCTAGCCGGCGAGCTCGTTGACCCGGGCGGGGCGCCGGGCTTCGCGGTGGGCGATGCCGTCACAATCATCCCGTACCTGCACTGTGGGCACTGCGTAGCCTGCCGCGCAGGCAAGCCCAACTGCTGCGTGCACATGCACGTGTGCGGCGTGCATGTAGACGGCGGCCTGACCGAGCTGCTGGCGGTGCCCGCCACCGCGCTGGTGCCTGGCCAAGGCCTGAGCTATGACGAGTTGGCGCTGGTTGAGCCCCTGGCCATTGGGGCGCACGGCGTGCGCCGGGCGGCCGTGCAGCCGGGCGAGTGGGTGCTGGTAGTGGGGGCGGGGCCCATCGGGCTGGGCGTGCTGGAGTTCGCGCGTATCGCAGGCGGGCAAGTCATTGCCCTGGATGTAAACGAGCCGCGCCTGGCTTTCTGCCGCGAGCACCTGGGCGTAGCGCACACGCTTAATGTGCGCCAAACCGATGTGGCCGCGCAGTTGGCCGCCCTCACCGCTGGCGACATGCCCACGGTAGTGATTGACGCCACGGGCAGCCTAGGGGCCATCAACCAAGGCTTTACGTACCTGGCCCACGGGGGGCGCTACGTGCTAGTGGGCCTGCAAAAAGGAGACATTGCCTTCTCGCATCCCGAGTTTCACAAGCGGGAAGCCATGCTCCTGAGCAGCCGCAACGCCACCCGCGTCGACTTCGAGCACGTGATGGCGGCCATGCGGGCCGGGCAGGTGCAGCCCACCACCTACATTACGCATCGCACGCCCTTCGAGCAGGTGGGCGAAGAATTTGCCCAGTGGCTCGACCCGGCCTGCGGGGTCATTAAGGCCATGGTAGAGCTAGGGTAGCGCTTAGCAAAGCCGTTTGAAGCCAGCCAGCCTTAGCTGATGCCTAGCCAGGCCTTCCAGAAGGGACGCGTGCGCGGGTACACGGCTTGCCGCTGGGTTGCGGGCGGGTTCAGGCGAGGTTGGCTGGCTAGGGTAGCGTCGTCGATGTCGCCGTGGCGGCGCAGCTCGAAGAAGCACTCGGCGGTGGCGGTGGCGTCGGCCAGCGCGTCGTGCTGGCGCGGCATCACGCGGTCAAACAGCCGGTCGTAGAGCTCGCCCAGGCGCAGGTAGCGGCGCTGCCAGGTGTGGCTGCTGAAGCTGCCACTCAGGCGCATGGTGCAGAAAGTTTCGAGGCCGAGCAGGGCGTTGGGCAGGTCGGCGCGGTGAAAGCTGACGCCCACCATGTGGTAGTCGAGCTCCACGAAGTGGCCTACCACCAGCGGGCGGTACAGCAGCAGGTCGTCGTGCAGGCGCTGCATTACCTGGCGGCGGGGCTGGCCGTGCTCGTGCAAAAAAGCTAGCGTGAGGCCGTGCACCTGCATAGAAGCGGGCGTCAGGTCGTAGTCGCTGGGCTTAATGTAGTGGTTTTCCTGCTTCACCAGCTCGCCCGCCGCATCGTACACCAGCCAGGCTACCTGCGCCACGTGGGGCCAGGCGCCCGGCTCGGCATAGGGCCGGCGCCAGTCGGTGGGCAGGCCCGACGTTTCGGTATCAACGAACAGAAAGTAGTCGGGCACGGCTGGGATGGGAAATCGGACAAAAATAAGGAATAATTGGGCGAAGCAGTTCCACCCAGAGTTATTCCTTATTTACCCACCCGTAGCCAACTAACCGTTAGTGGTTTATAGGCGCCTCAATGAGTAAGAATCGGGTACCAGCCGCCACCTCGATGGCCACGTGGCCAGTCTCCCAAATGCCTAGGCTGTCGCGGGTGCCTACGGTCTGCCCGCCCACCGTAGCCGAGCCACTGATGACGAACAGAAACAAGAGCTTGTTGAGCGGATTTAATTGGTAGTCAACCGTCTGCGGCTCGGGGTAGTACCCTAGGGAAAGCTTGGCGTTCTGGTTAATCCAGCAGTGGGCCTGGCCTTCCTCGTTGCTGACGATGGTGGTGAGCTGGTTTTCGCGCTTGGCCTCCGGAAACTGGCGGCGCTGGTAGCGCGGGCCCACGTTCTGCAGCTTGGGCTCAATCCAGATTTGCAGGAAGTTCACGGTGTCGTCGCCTACGTTGTGCTCCTCGTGGCGCAGGCCGCTGCCGGCGCTCATTATCTGCACCCAGTCCTGGTGCACCACTTCGGTGTAGCCCAGGGTGTCCTTGTGGTTCATGCTGCCGGCCAGCATCACCGAGATAATCTCCATGTTGGCGTGGCCGTGGATGCCGAAGCCCCCGCCCGGCTGCACAAAATCGTCGTTGAACACGCGCAACAGTCCGAAGCCGCTGCGCTCGGGGTTGGCGTAGGGGCCGAAGCTGAGCGAGAAGTTGCTTTGCAGCCAGCCAATGTCTTTCAGGCCGCGGTCGGCGGCGTGGGTGAGGCGGGTTTTCATGAATGTTTATAGTTGTTAGGTGCTAGTTGTTAGTTGTCAGGTGCTAGTTGTCAGTTGTTAACTATTCTCTATAAGCTAACAACTGATAACTAGCACCTGACAACTAACTAATTAAAATTCCATCGGTACTTCCATCAGCAGCAGTTCGGCAGCGCTGTCGGCCTGGATGTCGAGCTTGTCCAGCTCCCACAGCCCTAGGCCGTCGCGGCGGTGCAGGGCCCGGCCGTTGATGGTCACGTCGCCCTCCAGCACGAAGGCGTACACGCCGTTGCCCGGCTGGTGCAGCTGGTACTCGGTGGCAAAGCCCTGGTCGAAGCTGCCGAGGTGGAACCAGGCATCCTGGTTTATCCATACCGGGCCCTCGGCGGCCGAAGGCGCCACCACTAGCTGCAGACGGTTGTGCCGGTCGGCCGGCTCGAAGTGCTGCTGTGCGTAGCGCGGCGCCAGGCCCCGCTCGCGCGGAAACACCCAGATTTGCAGGAACTTAACTGACTCGGTGCGGCTATGGTTTTTCTCGCTGTGCGCTACGCCGGTGCCGGCGCTCATCACCTGCACGTCGTGCTGGCGAATAACGGCCTGGTTGCCCAGCGAATCCTGGTGCTCCAGGTCGCCACTGAGCGGGATGCTGATAATCTCCATGTTGTCGTGCGGGTGGCGACCGAATCCCATGCCGCCCGCCACGGTGTCGTCGTTCAGCACCCGCAGCGCGCCAAAGTGCACGCGACTGGGGTTGTGGTAGTTGGCGAAGCTGAAAGTGTGGTAAGAGTCGAGCCAGCCGTGGTTGGCATGGCCCCGGCTAGCGGCCGGGTAGAAGACTACTTGTGACATGGTGGAGTGGAAAGCGAGTAACGCTACAAATGTATTGATGTAGGTACATTAATTACAAGCTAACCGGTAAAAAAGTTGCGGTACTGGTGGTGGCACCGGATGGCAGGTAGCAATGTGGGGTAGTAAGTGTTTAATAGACAAGGAAAAATAAAAAGCGTCCGGCTGACCCAGCCGGACGCTTCTGTAGTAGGATGACTGGGGTAGCTGCCCTAGGGTACTGACGGCCCCTAAGGCTATCCACCGGGCACGAAGCTGCTGGGGATGCCCTGCCAGCGCGTTTCGGCGGGTAGCTGCTCGCCCTTCATCAGCAGCGAGAGGCTCTTGAGGGTGGCGCCGGGGCCGATTACCGAGTCGTAGAGCACTACCGAGGAGGTACCCACGGTGGCGTAGCGGCCAATGCGCAGGTTCGACATCTTCATCACCCGGTCCTCGAAGAGGTGGGTTTGGATGGTAGCGCCGTTGTTGAGCACGGCGTGGTCGGCCACCCAGGCCAGGTCAAACTCGGTAATCTCAGTAGTATCCATATACACCGAGCGGCCGAAGTGACTGCCCATGAGCTGGAAAAACCAGGTAGCGAACGGCGTGCCCGACAGCGCTGCCTGCCAATACACGTACACGTAGCTCTCGCACAAGGAGTTGACCAGCTCGTTGCGCCAGACAAACGACGACCATAGCGGCCGCTCCATGGGCCGGTAGCGCCCGATGAGCACCCACTTGAGCAAAGCCGTGAGTAGGCAGAAACCCAAGATGAGCCCCGCCAGCGCCCCCGTGCCCACGCCCACGCTGCTCCAAAACGAGTAGTGCTGCAAATGCCAATGCGTGTAGTGGTAGAGCACCGCGAAGGTGACAAACGAGAACGTAAACGGCAGCACAATCTTGAATAGCTCGATGGTGCCGCGCATCCACACCAGCCGCCTAGGGGGCGCAAACGTCAGCTCGGGGGCGAAGGACTCGGAGGGCGGCCGGTTGGGCAGCAGGAAGGGCGGCGAGCCTACCCACGACGTGCCATCGGGCGGCGTGGTAGTGGGCGCGGATGAGAGGGCGCCAATCAAGTTGTTGGTGCCCAGTACGGTGCCACCCGCCAGCACCGCGCTATTGCCGATGAAGGTGCGCGGCCCCACCACCGTGGGCTGCACCTCTACCACGCCGCGCTGTACCCTAGGGGCTCCTACGCTCACCGAGTCAGCCAGAAACGCGCCGGGCGCTACCGTGAGGTGGTCGGCCGAGATGTGGTTGAGGGTCGAGATTTCAGCGCGGTGGCCAATGTTAGCGCCCAGCAGCCGTAGCCACGCGGGGGTATAAATGGTGGCGTACAGCGACTTCAGTAAGGCTAAGCTTTGGGCCAGCACAGCATCGGCTACCCAGTGGCGCACGTAGGCCAGGCTGTAAAGCGGCAGCGTACCCGCTTGCTGGCGGCCAGCTACCACACGCTTCGTAACGGCCAGCCCGGCCATCAGCAGCAGCACGTACAGGCCCGACAAAGGCAGTAGTGCCAGCAGCGAGGGCTCGGCCCCGAAGCGCTCGATGCACTCGTAGAGAATGCCCAGGCAAGGCAGCAGCGCCCCCGACGGTACCAGCAGCATTAGGGCGATGGCGGCGGCCTGGGCCAGCAGGTAGCTCGCGCCCGGCCCGGCCAGCGGGCGCGGCATGGGCACTGGCTCGATGGGGCGCACGCGCTGGGCCGGCGAGCCTTGCCAGCCTTCGCGAGCCGGTACCGTGCGCCCGGCCGGCAGCACCGATAGGTCGTCTAGCTCGGCCTCGTCGCCTAGGGCGGTGCTGCCTTCCAGGATGGAGCGCAGGCCCACGTAGGCCCCGCGGCCCACCGTGATGGGCCCAATGATAAGCCGGTCGCGCTCGATGCGGTAGCCCAGCAGGCCGGCCTCGCGGGCCACACTGGCCTCGTCGCCGATGCTGAGCAAATCGAAGCACATCAGGCGCGTCGAGCCCAGGTACACGTTGCGGCCAATGCGCGCGCCCAGCAGCCGGTAGAACACGGCCAAGAATGGCGTGGCCGACAGCAGCTGGGTGGGAGCGGCTTCCACCAGCTTCTTCACCACCCAGAAGCGGTAGTAGTACCAGCCCCACAGCGGGTACTCGCCGGCCTGGAAGCGCCCGATAACCAGCCACTTCACTAGCACCACCAGCAGGCAGGCCAGCGGCACGTAGCCCAGCACGGCTGCCACGCTCACGGCCACGGTCTCAGCCAGCGGCAGTTCGCCCGCCTCGTTGCGGTAGAGCAGCGACAAGCTAAGCAGCAGCACCGGCACGGCGTAGAAAGCCGCGATGCTAAGCAACTGCATGGTCCCCGTGGCCAGGCGCGTGGCAGTACTCACCCGAGGTAGCGGCTGGGTGGGGGGCTGGTCGGCGGGCGCGGCGGGGCGGGCGCTACCGAAGCTGCCCGTCTCGACGGCTGCTGCCAGCGCCTCAATGGTGCGGCGCGTGTACATCTCCTTCACCGACAGCCCTTGGAAATCCGGCTGTTGGCGCAGCTCCGAGATAATGAGCGAAGCCAGTAGCGAGTTGCCACCTAGGTCGAAGAAGTCGTCGGTGACGGAAATGTCGGCGGTGTCGAAGCGCTTCTGCCAGGCGGCGTAGATGGCGCTTTCGAGGGGCGTGCGCGGCAGGGTAAGCTCGCGGGCGGGGGGCTGGTCGCCGCTCACGGGGTAGGGCAGGGCCTTGCGGTCGACCTTGCCGCTGGTGAGCAGCGGAAATGCCCCTAGGGGCACCAGGGCCGCGGGCAGCATGTAGGGCGCCAGCCGCTCGCGCAGGTAGGTGCGCACTGCTCGCTCGTCGAGCAGGTGGTCGGCATCGAGAATGATGTAGGCGATGAGCTTCTTCACCCCGTCGGCGCCTTCTTTCAGGGCCACGGCCGCGTTGCGGATGCCGGGCCACTGCAGCAGCAGGCTCTCGATTTCGGCCAGTTCAACCCGAAAACCCCTGATTTTAACTTGCGTATCGATGCGGCCCAGAAACTCGATATTGCCCTCCGCATCGAAGCGGGCCAGGTCGCCGGTGCGGTAGAGGCGGCCGGCAAAGCCGCCCGGCAGCTCGGCCACGGTGTTGAACTTGGCGGCCGTCAGCTCGGGGCGGTTGAGGTAGCCGGCGGCCAGCGCGGCCCCGCCCAGGCACAGCTCGCCGGGCACCCCTAGGGGCACCAGCTGGCCCAGGTGGTCGAGCAGCAGGGCGTCGTAGCCCGCCAGCGGCCGGCCAATGGTGAGCTTGCGGCCCGGCACAAAGTCGTCGGCGGTGGCTACCACGGTAGCTTCGGTGGGGCCGTAGGTGTTCACTACGCGGCAGCTGCGGCTGGCCCACTTGGCTAGCAGCTCGGGCGGGCACACCTCGCCGCCCAAAATGAGCAGGCGCAAACTGGGCACGGCCGCGGGCAGCAGCGACAGCAGCGTGGGCACCGTCGAAAATACCGTTACCTGGTTGTCGTTCAAGAAGGCGGGGAGCGCGTCGGGCGCCTTCATAGTATCTTCGGGCACGGGCACCAGGGTGCCACCGCTGCCCCAGGCCAGCCAGATTTCCTCTAGCGAGGCGTCGAACGCTACCGAAAAGCCCTGCACCACCCGGTCTTGGGGCGTGGGCCCAAACAGCACCTGCTCGGCCCGCACTAGGTGGCAGATGCTACGGTGCGGAATGAGCACACCCTTGGGCAGGCCCGTGGTGCCCGAGGTATAAATGACGTAGGCAATGGTTTCGGGGCCTAGGGTTGGTTGCTGGTTGGTGGCAGCTGGTGCTTGGGTAGTAGTTGCCGGTTGCGAGCCTGCCGGAGCGCTCAGGTCTAGTACCGCGCCCGGCCAGTTGTCGAAGCCCTCGGGCAGCGGGCGGTTGGTGAGCAGCAGCCGGGCCCCGCAGTCGCCCAGGATGAACGATACCCGGTCGGCCGGAAACGACAGGTCGAGTGGCACGTAGGCGGCGCCGGCCTTGAGTACGGCCAGCATGCCCACGTACAGTTCGGTGGACTTAGCCAGCAGCAACCCCACAAAATCACCGGCTTGCACCCCTAGGGCCTGCAGGCGAGTTGCAAGCTGGTTGGCGCGTTCGTCGAGCTGCTGGTAGGTGCAGGTGTCGCCGAGCCAGCTCAGGGCCAGTTGGTTGGGGTACAGGTGGGCGGTTTCCTCAAACAGTTCGTGCAGCAACTGGGGGCCGCCCGCTGCCACTTGCTGCGGCCCGGTACGAAACTGCCGCAGCTGCTCCACCTCCTCGTCGGCCAGAAACGACACGTAGCCCACCGCCACTTCGGGGTGGCTGGCCAGCTGTTCCGCCACCCGCCGTACGTGCTCGGGCAGGTAGGGGGCGGCCCCCAGCCCGTCGCGGGTGCAGGCAAAGCTGACTTGCGCCGCGGCATCGGCGGCAAAGTCCAGCGTGAGGCACCACTCGTGGTCGGGCCCTAGGGCCTCGGGGGCGGGCAGCAGCAAGCGGCAGCGCGTGAGCGTGCCCCCGAGCTGCTCGGCCACGCCCGCTAGGCCCATGCGCACGTGCGCCGTGGCCTCGGCCTGCACTTCGGCCAGCGTCAGCGTGTCGCTCAGGTTCAGGGGCAGGGCGGCGGGCGGAAAAATAGCTTCCGGGTTTTCGCCCCGCAGCGTTACCGTGAGCTGGGTGGCACTGCGCTCGGCCGCCCGCCGGAAATAAACCAGGGCAAACGCCGCTAGGTAAGTGGCAATAACTGTTTTTTTCTGCTGGAAGGCAATGCCTTGCTCGGCAGTGGGGGCCGGCAGCGGCTCGGTAGCCGGTAGCAGCTCGGGGGCATTCAAATTCATGAGAAGCAACTCGCTGAAGGGGCGACAAGCAATCGAAAGTAGCAAAACTGCGTGAACGCGCTGTGAGGAATAAACCTCGGCCGTAGCAGCCTGACCCAGGGCAAGCTACCGCGTGCGTCGGGAGCCGCGCGGCGCGACCTTCCTTACGGGAAAAGTGGCATTTTAGCTAAGAAGGCTAAGAAGTATGGGGTAGCCACTGGTTTAATCTCCTCGTGGCGACTAGTGCCTAGCCCACTTTGCTGGCAGTAAGCTCAGCGCTCGGCACCGAGGCTACCGAACGCAAAAAGCCCGCACCTCGGGAAAGGTGCGGGCTATAGAGGGGGTAATCGTGGAAAAGGTGTGAGGCATTTAAGCTGCGCGCTACCCTAGGGTCCTGGGTGGGCGCCCAAAGCAATTACTGCTTGTACTGGAAATACTTTACGTAGTCTACCAGCATCTGTTGAGGAAACACGGTGCTGGCATCGGGGTTGCCGAGGAAGTTACCGCCTATAGCTACGTTCAGGATAACAAAGAAGTTGTTATTGAACGGGTAGGGGTAGGTGCTGCCCTTGGCGTAGGTAAAGTACGGCTTGCCATCGAGGAAGAAGCGAACCTGGTCTTGACTGCGCACGGCGCTGAAGATGTGAAAGTCATCGGCAAAGCTGCTGCCATCGGCCGGCTTAATGCGCTCGACGCCACTTTGCTGGTGGTTGCCGTTGTTGTCGGCGTAGTGCATAGTGCTCAGTATCTCGGTCGGCGTCTGGCCGCGCAGCTCCATGATGTCGATTTCGCCGCACTTGGGCCAGTTGTTCGTGTCGATGTCGCTGCCCAGCATCCAGATGGCTGGCCAGATGCCCTGGCCCTTCGGCAGCTTGGCCCGCACGTCGATGCGGCCAAACTGGAAGTTCTGCTTGTTCTTGGTAAGCAGGCGCGCCGAGGTGTAGCTATACGCCCCCGCCGAGCCATTGCGGGCGGCCGTAATCACCAGGTTGCCGCCGTTCTGCACGGCGTTGTCGGTCGAGTTGGTGTAGGTTTCTAGCTCCTGGTTGCCCCAGCCGCCGCCGCCTAGGTCGTAGCCCCACTTGGCACCGTCGGGCGCCCCGCTGCCGTTAAACTCGTCGCTCCATTGCAGCTCGGTGTAGTCGGCAAAGTCGCGCGCTTCGGCGTTGGCGGCGGCCGGCGTCGCCGGAGTGGTGGGCGTTGTCGGGGGCGGGGTAGGCGCCGGAATGACCGGCTGCTTGTGCTCGGTGCAGGCGCCAAGCAGCAGGGCTGCCAGCAAGCCAGTCGCAACAGGGTGGGAAAAGAAAGCGGGTTTCATAAAGGGCAAGAAAGGAAGTGCCAGCCACTTCAAAATCGGCCGCTCAGCAGCCAGAAGGGGGCTAGGTAGCTAGCAAAGGCCGGGCCGCACGTGCGCTACCCGGCCTTGCCACCCACCTACTTCGCAATAAGTTTCATTTCGAACACTGGGCTAGCGGTAGTCTTACCGGCCCGCAGCACCATGTTGGTATTGCTGATGCTCATGATGCGGTAAGTCAAGTCGGGCGCGTCGGTTATCCCGATAAACGTACCGGCCTTGGCAAACTCCAACTGCGCCAGCCCCGAGGTAGTGCTGCCGAACGTGAAGGTAGAGGTGCCCGAGCGCGGGGCCTGGCAGCCGCCGCCCCCCGCCACGAAGGTTTCCGTCTTAGCATCGTAAGTGAAGACGTTGGCGGTGGAGAACGTGTACTCGTCGTCGGCCTGGCAGCTGGGTAGGCTGCCGGCCACCGGGTTGCCAGGATAATAGCTCTTCACGTCGCTATCGTTAGGCCCTACCGAGATGGTGTTGCCTACCGAGTTGTCCAGCTTCCACGTCTTCGAGCTGCCGCCGGTCAGGAACTGCTTTACGATGCTGCTGGCGTCGGGCGCTACCAGGCTTTGCTTGGCCGAGAAGCCGTTGCCGCCGCGGGCCGCCGCTAGCAGCTGCACCTGCTTGGTGCCGCCGCTGGTGTAGGTGTGCGTAACGGTAGTGGCCGAGGAGTTGATGGTAGTGCCATCGCCAAAATCCCACTCGTACTGCACGATGCCCGGCCCCGAATAGCTCGTAGTATTCGTGAACGTGGCGATGGTGTTGAAGCCATCCTGCTTGGTGGTGAAGGTGAAGGCAGGCTGGGGCAGCGGCCCGTCGAGCGCGCCGTTGTCGTTCTTTTTGCAGGCGGTAAATAGCAGAGGCGTCGCCACCACTACCCAAGCCGCTTTAGACCAATTAATATTCATCGCAAATTAGCGTAAATCGTTAGAGGGTAGCGGCTTAGTAGCCAGGGTTTTGCTTCAGACCAGGGTTGGTATCGATTTCCGTTTGTGGAATGGGCAGCACCAGCGTGTTCTGGGTGGGCGTGCCGTGCACGTTGGGCAAGCTAGCGCCGATGGCTGCTGCCTGCGCCGTCATGCGCGGAATCAGGGCGTGGTCGGTCAGCGAGGGGTATAGCGTCTGGGCGCGCTTCATGTCAAACCAGCGGTCGAACTCGAAAGCCAGCTCATACTTGCGCTCGCGCAGCACGGCGTTGGTAAAGTTGGGCGTGGAGGTCGTCAGGTCTACCGCGGCTGAGGGCGTGTTGTAGTTGAGGCCGAAGGCGCGGCGGCGCACTTTGTTGATGGCTTCGAGGCCTTCGGTGGTTGGCCCGACGGCTTCGGCCACAATCAGGTACATCTCGGCCAGGCGCAGCACGGGCACGTTCAGCGGCGAGTCCCAGATGTTGGTCACGTTCGGGTCTTTGCCCACAAACCACTTCTTGCAGCTGTAGCCAAAGGGCGAGCCAGTCATGCGCGCGGGGTTCTTGTTGCCATCGGGGTAGGTATCGCCCGGCGACCACACACTCACCGAGCGGCGGAGGTCGCCCGCTTCGTAACCGGCCACGAAGTCCGGGTCGGGCACATTGAAGCCATAGCCGCTGCCGGGCGTCTCGTTCTGGCCCCTAGGGCCGAAGAACTCGTTCATGGCCGAGCCCACGCTGTTGCGTTCGTACTGGTTGCGGCCGTTCACGAACTGCACCTCAAAGAGCGATTCTTTGGCGTTGTTGTTCTCGTTGGCAATCTTGAAGTTATCGCCATAGTCGGCCCACATCGTTTTGCCCGAGTTGTTGATGACCTGGCGGGCCCAGGTGGCGGCTTCGGTCTTCTTGCCCTCGGTGATGTACACTTTAGCCAGCAGGCCCGCGGCGGCCCACTTGGTGGCGCGGCCCAGGTTGGCGCCCGTGTAGGCGGCCGGCAAGTTGCCAAAGGCGTCGGCCAAGTCCTTCTCAATCTGCGCGTATACCTGCGCTGCCGGCGTGCGCGCAATGTTTACCTCGGCCGGGCTGGCCGGCGGGGTCGTAAACAGCGGCACGTCGCCGTAGGCCCGCACTAGGTCGAAGTAAAACAGGGCCCGCAGGAACTGCGCCTCCCCAAGGCAACGCTTCTGAACATCGGCGTTGATGTTGGTGATAGCGGGCACCTTTTGCAGCACCAGATTGGCACGCTGAATGCCGATGAACGAGCCACCCCAGAGGCGCGTAGCCACGAAGTTGGTGGTCGGGATGGAGTAGGCCTCCAGCTGCTTGTACTCGCTGGCGTCGGTGCCGGTATCACCCCCCGAACTCGACACGTCCGACCAGATGTCGAAGGCCCACTTGGCGGCGTTGTACTGGCCTTCCTTCGTGAGTTCGCTGTATGCCGCGTTGGTAGCCTGAACAGCGTCCGTTTCGGTCTGGTAGAAGTTGACGTCGGTTATCCGGTCAATAGGCTGCTCATAGAGAAACTTCTCGGTGCAGCTTGCTAAAATACTCAGGGCCAGGGCTAGGGCTCCGAGGGTATACTTAGTAGATTTCATGGTGGGAATAGAAGCGAGAGGATGATTAGAACCCAATGTTGATGCCGCCAATGAACGTGCGCACCTGCGGGTACACGCCCTGGTCGATGCCGCTCACGCTTACTTCGGGGTCGAAGCCCGTGTAACGGGTCAGGGTCAGTAGGTTATAGGCCGTGAAGTACACCCGAATCTGCGACGAAGAGATGCGGCTAAGCAGGCTGCTGGGTAGGGTGTAGCCAAACGTCAGGTTTTTGAGGCGGATGTAGGAGCCGTCCTCGATGTAGTGCGTCGACACGCGCAGGTTGTTGTTGGGGTCGCCCTGAATAGCGCGCGGCACATCGTTGCTGGTGCCGGGGCCAGTCCAGCGGTTCAGCACCCGCGTCGTACCGTTAAACGTGCTGTAGAGCGCGTTCTCGGTCAGGTAGCGGTTCAGGTTGTAGACGTCGTTGCCCTGCTGGCCCTGGATGAAGAAGCTCAGGTCGAAGCCTTTGAAGGTCAACGTATTGGTCAGGCCGAAGGTAAAGTTCGGGTAGGGGTTGCCGATAAACGTGCGGTCGGCATCGGTAATCACGCCGTCGCCATTCAGGTCGCGGAACTTGATGTCGCCGGGCGCCGTGCCCGCGTTCTGGTAGTAATTGGCCTTGGCAGTACCCGACTTAGCACCCGAGTTCAGCGTGTTCAGCTCTTCCTGGGTTTGGATGAGGCCATCGGCCACGTAGCCGTAGAAGGCGCCGAAAGTCTGGTTCACGTCGTAGCGCACGATGGTACCGCTCAGCGAGCCCTGGCCGTTGTAGGGAATACCCACCCCTAGGGACGACAGGCGGCTCTTGAAAGCCGAGGCGTTTACCGTGGTCGACCAGTTCAGGCCGCCGTTGGTGCCCACGAAGTTGTGCGAGGTCAGCGAGAAGTCGATGCCGCGGTTGTAAGCCGACGCCGCGTTGCGATTTACTGACTCGTAAGTGCCCGACACCAGCGACACCGGCACCGGCGCAATCAGGTTGGGCGAGCGGCGCTCGTACACGTCGATGCTACCCTCCAAGCGGTTGTTCACGAACCCGAAGTCCAGGCCCAGGTTGAACTGGTTGTTGCGCTCCCAGCGCAGGTCGGGGTTGCGCAGGCGAGTGGGGGCCGCCCCCGTGTTGATGGCGCCGTCGGGGCCGAACGGATACGTGATACCGAAGTTGATGCCGTAGAGGTAGGCAAAGCGGCCGGCATTCAGCTCGTTACCCACCTGGCCGAAGCCCGCGCGCAACTTCAGGTTGCTGATGGTGCTGCTGCCTTTCAAGAATTCCTCTTCCGAGATGCGCCAGCCAGCCGACACGCCAGGGAAGAAGCCGAACTTGCGGCCTTCATCGAAGCGCGACGAGCCGTCGAAGCGGCCGATGGCTTGGAAGATGTAGCGGCCGGCAAACTCGTAGTTGAGGCGGCCGAAGTAGCTGGCCAGGGCCCTCGGGTAGTCCACGGTGCCGAAGTTCGACAGCTGCGTGTTGATGGGGCCCGAATTGATGGTTTGCAGGTCGTTGCGCAGGTAGCCTACGCGGGCAGCCCCTACGTTGCTGAAGTTAAACTGCTGCGCCGATTGGCCTACCAGGAACGTGAACTGGTGCTTATCGGCAAATAGGTGGTCGTAGGACAGCGTATTCTCAATCAAATACGTAGGCGCATAGCTCGAGTTCTGGTTGCCACTGGCTACGATGTAGCGCTGCGTGTAGCCCGCCAAATCGGGGCCTTTCGGGAAGAATTGGTGAAAGTTGTCGAAGATGAAGTCACCCCCGACGTTCGTGCGCAGGCGCAGGCCCTTCACCGGCTCCAGTTCGGCGTAGAACGTGGTAATAGCGCGGTCGCGGGTATAGCGCTGGTCGGCGCGCAAGGCCGTGGCCAGCGGGTTTTCTTCGGTGAAGTTGTCCGACACGCTGTTCGGCTGGTACCAGTAGCCGTCGGGGCGGTAGGCCTGCACGGTGGGCGGAATGCGCAGCATCTGCTGCACAGTGCCGTACTCGCCGTTGTTAGTCGTTACCTGCCGGTCGCTCAAGTGCGTCAGCGAGATGCTGTTACCAATTTTGAAGTACTTGTTGAGTTGCACGTCACCGTTGGCGCGCAGCGTGAAGCGCTCGAAGTTCGAGCCCACAATCACGCCATCCTGCTGGTAGTAACCGGCCGACACGGCGTAGCGGGCTTTCTCGCTGCCGCCCGTGGCCGAGAGTGCGTAGTTCTGCTGCTGGGCCCGGCGGAATACCAGGTCTTGCCAGTCGGTACCTACCCCTAGGGCCGCCGGGTCGCGTAGCTTATCCAGCGCAATGGGCTTGCCCGCCGCAATGGCCGCCTCGTTGTTGATGGTAGCGTACTGCTGAGCATTGAGCAGGTCGAGGCGGCGCGCCACGCTCTGCACCCCGGCGTAGGCGTCGAAGTTTACCGTCGACTTGCCTGCCTTGCCGCGCTTCGTGGTGATGATAACTACCCCGTTGGCAGCGCGCACCCCGTAGATGGCCGTAGCCGAAGCATCTTTCAGAATGTCAATGCTTTCAATGTCGTTTGGGCTGATGGCGTTCAGCTGGTTGTCGCCGCCATCGGGCAGTGGGAAGCCATCGACTACGAACAGCGGGTTGTTGTTGCCTGCCGACGAGATGCCGCGAATGCGGATGGCTGTGCCAGCCGCGCCGCCTGGTGCCCCACCACCCGAGGTGATGGTAACGCCCGATACTTTGCCCTGAATGGCTTGGGTAGCATCGGCCACCGGCTGGCGTATGATGTCGGCCGAGCTAACCGACGAGATAGCGCCCGTTACGCTGCCGCGCTCCTGGGTGCCGTAGCCTACAACTACTACTTCGTTGAGCGACTGCGTGTCGTCGCGCAGCGCTACGCTGATAGTCGACGCATTGGCGGCCGTGAGTACTACCGACTGAGTTTGGAAACCAACCGAGCTAAACAGCAAGGTGCTGCCCTCGGGGGCCCGCAATGAGAAACGGCCGGTGGCGTCGGTGGTGGCGCCGATGGTGGTGCCGCGCACCAGCACCGTTACGCCGGGCAGGCCCTCGCCCTTGCCGTCGACTACGCGGCCCGTTACGGGCACTTCGGCTCGCACGCTAAACGCTGAAGCTGGGAGCGGCGGGTAGGCAGCCCAGGCTGCTACTGGCAGCCCACAAGCCAGTGCCAGCGCAGTATGCCGAAATGAATGGGCTAAGTAAAGCTTTCGCTTCATACTGGAATAATGAAAAAGGGTGGGTATAGATGAAAAAGGCAAGTAGTCAACTGGTAGCAAGACTAGCCAAATCGGGGCAAGCTACGGGAGCTGAGAGTGCCGCAACGCATGGCAGTTGGTTGCGGAAAAAAGAGCAGACTTAGGCGAGAGAGGAAGTTGTTCTGCTAGCGAGGAAAGAGTGATGTAATGCGGCGGTGCCTACCCAAGATGGATAGTCAAAAGTAGGCAATGTGTTTACCTAAAAAAGCCTCTTAATACCGCTTGAATCGATTGCAAAAGCTCGTTTGCAAGCTAATTCACCCCCACTATTACACTTACTACACACGCAAAAAGAGAACTAAACCGGAAGCTATTGGTAAGAATAGCTATTTGTTGTGCCTAGCCGCACTGCTAAAAAACAACGCTTTTTTTTGCGTTTTTTTGCCGAATCTGCTTGCATTACACTTGTGGTAGTAACCAGGCAACTTCACCAGTTACTTATGCCTCGCTAAACTGCTTCCAACAGAGTTTCCATATCGGCGTTGGTCGAGTCGTCGAGCAGCACGTGGGTCCAGGGTTCGCCCTCTTCGTAGTCGGGGGCTAGGGCCCGGCGCTGCAATGCCGCCAGCACTTTCTGGGCAAAGGCCCAGCTAGTGGCCGGGCGTAGCTCCAGCACCCGCGCTAGCTCGGCGGGGGCGTAACGACCCCGGTGGGCATGCAGCAGGAACACGGCGTAGAGGGCTTTCACTATTGGAAATTTGCATTTCTGCAACAGCGTGCCGGTGGTAGCCGACTCTACGTAGCGGCAGCGGGTGCAGCGCCGGGCAAAGGGCTCGCGGGCCTCGCAGCTCTTTTCGTGGCCACACTTGCGGCAGCGGTAGCCATGCTGCCATTTGAGTTCGGCTAGGTAGTGTAGGCAGGCATCCTTGTCGGGGTAGAGCTGGCTGAACTCGCCAAAGTCGAACTCACGAGCTTCAAGCCGCGCCTCCTTCTGGTCTTGCAGGTCGCGGCTCAGGTCGCGGTTAAGCTGCTCGATGGCGGCCGACTGCAAGGCCAGCAAGCTGTTGATTTCGAGCAGCTCACGGTTCTGCGTAGCAATGGTTTCGTTTTGCTGGCGTAGCTCTTCGGTGCGGCGGGCCACCAAGGCTTCCAGCTCGGTATTAAGCTGGTCTTTCAGCAGTTGGTTTTCGTGCAGCTTCTCTACCAGCTGCTCCTGGGCCTGGTGGCGCTTGCGCAACTGCTTCAGCAAGCGGCGCTGCGTACGCATGGTCATGTCCATCAGGCCCCGGATTTTGTCGGCCAGCGCGTAGCTCAGGATAGCGATTTCCAGCACGAAGGCTACGTTGAGGCTGTAGATTGTGTACACATTGTTGTAAAAGTTTAGCCCTAACTTACGAGCTACCAAGAAGATAAGGCTGGCCGCCACTAGCGCCTGCGCTAGCAGCAGGTAGCGGGCCGGCGCCAAGCCCTGCCGCCACACCTGCCACGCTGTGTAGTACAGTAGGCCGTAGGGCAGCAGGTACAGCCAGAAGCCGAAGCCCGAGTGCAGCAGCACCGCATCGAGCAGCAAGAGACCAGTGCTGCCCCATACCACGCGCTTAATCAGGTGGTCGAGGCGGGGCTGGCGTTGCGCCGTTTCCAGAAACGCGCGGGCATATTGACTGAAAGTGAGGAGCAAGAGCACCGGTGCAGCTACCTCTACCAGGTGGTTGAGGCTAGGCAAGGCTGGCCACAAATACTGGAATCCTAGGCCGTCCTCCGACAAGAAGAGCAGCGCCCCGCTTAGCACGTAGAGCACGTAGTAGATGTACGACTTTTCCTTAAGAAAAAAATACAGGAACAAGTTGTACACCAGCATGATAACTACTACGCCGTAGAAGCCGCCCAGCAGCCAGTACTGTAGGCTCAGCTCGGGGATGAGCCCGGGCCCGCTGTGCAGCATGGCCCGGAAGCTAGTGGGCGAGTCGGAGCGCAGGCGCAGGTAGTAGGTGGTAGGGCCAGCCTGCTGGGGCAGGTCGAACAGAAAGTTCTTGTAGGGCTGGGGACGGGTGGCGAAAGAGTGGTTGGCCCCGGTTTGCACGCTGTCGTAGGTACTGCTTGGCCCTGGCCGAAACAGCGTAGCCACCCCAATGTGCGAGTCGTAGAGCTCGAGGTACCAGTCGGTGAGGGGCCCTAGGGCCGCCGAGCGCACCGTAAAGCGCAGCCAGTAGGTACTGCGCGGGTGGTGGTTATTGGGGGGCTGGCCGCTACTGAGCAGGGTGGCAAACCGCCGGGCGTAAGCCGGGCTGCTGACTACGCGCAGGGGTAGGCGGGCGCTAGAATCTTCGAACACGCTGTAAAAGCGGTCCTCAAGAAATTGGGCTGGGTGGGCAGCATCGGTCACGAGGGTGTCCTCGGCTGTCCTAGGGGGGGCTAGGGGAGTGGCGTAGCCTGGCCGGCCGGCACCGCCGAGTAGCCACAGCAGTACCCCGCAATACACCACAAAACCGCCTTTGGCGCGTAGTAGCCAACGCAGCATCAGAAAAAAGGAACAGGGTGGGAGAAAGAGCAAGGTAAAAATACATCAAATCTTCAAGTAGCCTAGCGCCGCCAGCGTAGGCACGCCCAGGCCGGCCGACGAAAGCGGGCGCGCGGTCGGCATAAATGGCCTAGTAGTCGGGGCGGGCAAGGCGGGCAACGGGGCTGGCGGTATTTTTGAATTGGCTGGTTAAACCACTTCTTATGGCCGCAAATACTTTTCAGCGCATTATTACTCCCCTCATTCACGTGCTGGCCTGGGGGCTGCTCGCGCTGACGCTGCTCGTGTTTCAGCCGTCGGCCGGGCACGTAGTGCTGCCGGCCGCCTACTGGGTAAAACAGGGCCTGCTGTTGGTGCTGTGGGTAGCGGCGTTTTACCTCACCAGCCGTGTGAGTGTGCCGCGGCTGTTATTGCGCGGCCACAGCGGCTGGTTTGTGGTGGCGCTGGCGGGCACGGCCCTCTCGCTCGTGCTGGCGGGCCGTGCCCTCGAGCAGGCCTTGCACCTGCCCGAGCTCATGCGCCAGGCCTTTCACGCGGCCGATGCCGCTGCCGGGCGCTTGCCTCAGCGGCCGCAAGGGCCGCGCCCGCCCCGCTCGCGCTTCGACCTCGTGAGTTTGCTGATAACGCTGCTGGTGCTGGGCATTGCCACGGCCATCAGCATGGTGCAGCACTGGCAGCAGGAGGCCCGCCTGCGCGAGCGCCTCGACCAGCAGCGCGTCGAGGCTGAGCTCAGCCTGCTCAAAGCTCAGATTAACCCGCACTTCTTCTTCAATACCCTCAACAATATCTACTCGCTTACGCTCATTGATGGTGAGCAGGCGCGGGCAGCTCTGCACCGCCTCTCGCGCATGATGCGCTACGTGCTCTACGACACGGCCAACGGCGAAGCGCTGCTGAGCCAAGAGGTGGCGTTCATTCAGGATTACATCACCCTCATGCAGCTGCGGCTCACCGACCGCGTGCGAGTGGTGTTCGAGCACCCCGAGCCGGTGCGCGAAGTGCGCATTGCCCCCATGCTGCTGCTGCCCTTCGTGGAGAACGCCTTCAAGCACGGCGTAGCGGCCACTCAAGCCAGCAGCATTCACATCATCCTGCGCCAGCCCACCTCAGGCCAGCTGGAAGTGGTGGTGCGCAACACGCTACTGCCGGTAACCAGCACCGACCTGGCCGGCTCCAACGGTATCGGCCTGGTGAACACCCGCCGCCGCCTCGACTTGCTTTATCCTGGGCGCTACAGCCTGCGCGTCGACCAGCACACCCCCCAAAACGAGTTCGCCGTAGAGCTGGAGCTACAAGTGGCCTAGGGGTGCAGAGTAATCATATAGCCGCACTTGTCTCTACCTCAGTTCGCTTGCCCTCGGCCGCCCCTAGGGCCCGGTTGCTACCGCATGGCATTCTACGTAATTATCTTCTACACATGACTATTAACTGCATTGCCGTTGATGACGAGCCACTGGCGCTAGCGCTGCTGTGCACCTTCATCGAGCAAACTCCCTTTTTGAAGCTGCTGGGCCGCTATGGCAGCGGGGTGGAGGCGCTGCAAGGCTTGCACGAATTGCACGAGCGCGTCGACGTAGCCTTCCTCGACATTCAGATGCAGGAGTTGACGGGCCTGGAAATGGCGCGCGTGCTGGGGCAGCAGGCTACGCCGCCGCGTATCATCTTCACCACGGCCTTCCCGCAGTACGCCCTTGAAAGCTATAAGGTAGATGCCCTGGACTACCTTGTGAAGCCGTTCAACTACGAGGAGTTTTTGCGCGCCGCTAACAAGGCGCGGGCCTATGCCGAGCTAGCGCAAGCTGGTGCCGCGCCCGCCGAAGTTCCGCCCGCGCCCACCGAGGACTACTTGTTTCTGAAAGTTGAGTACCAGCTGGTGCGCGTGGCGCTGAGCGATATTCTCTACGTGGAAGGCCTAAAAGACTACGTGAAGGTGCACCTCAAGAGTGCGCCGCGCCCGCTACTGTCGCTGATGAGCCTGCGGGCTATGGAAGAGAAACTGCCCCCTAGGCACTTTTTGCGCATTCACCGCTCGTTTATCGTGGCCCTGGACAAGATTGAAGCCGTGCGCCGCCTCACCGTGCAGATTGGCACCGAAACTATTCCGGTAGGCGAGCAATACAAAGAGGCTTTTCAGCAATTCCTGAGCAGGTGGACCTAATAAGAGGGTAGTATAAAGCAAGAAAGGCCCCTGGCACACGCCAGGGGCCTTTCTTGCTTTTATTAACTTAGCTCGTACGCTATTGCCCTCCGGGCCGCTGGCCGCGCTGGGGGCGCATAGCTTGGTACTTGGTGTACTGCTCGGGGGTCAAAATTTCCTTCATTTTGGCCTCCATCTCGGTGCGGCGGGCTTGCATGGCTTGGCGCTCGGCATCGGTGGGCGGGCCGCTCGGGCGGTTCATCATGGCGGCGCGGTTGGCGCTCATGAGTGCTTCGAGCTTGGTTTGCTGGTCGGCAGTCAGGTTAAGCTCCTTCATCATTTCGGCCTGGCGGCCCATACGGCCCTGGCCCTGGGCGGGCGCCGTCTGGTCGGGGGCGGTAGTAGTTTGGGCGTGGGCGGCACTAGTAGCGGCCAAGCCGAGGGTGGCCAGCAGGCCTACTTGGAAAAAGAAACGCGTAGACATTGGGAAAAAGAAAAAGGTGAAGAGATGAAAGCCACGGCGTTAGCCGTAGCAACCCATCAAAAGTAAAGGGCCCCTAGGCGGTCCATGGCAGGTAGTCGGCCAGCATAGCCATTGTGCCGACCAACACCAGCGGGGTGAAGAATTAGTGAGAAAGCGCCGATTTCCCAACCTGCGCGCGCCAAATGCCGTCTAGCCTGCTGCCAGGCCCTAGGGGCCGCCCACTATTCTTCTCAACCAAGCACCTACTTCGCACTATGCCTACTCCCGATACGTCCCGCCTCACGGGCCAAATTGCCCTCGTCACGGGGGCCAGCTCCGGCATTGGGGCGGCCGTGGCCAAGGCCCTAGCCGCGCACGGCGCCACCGTGGTAGTCAACTACATCGGCAATGCTGACGCGGCCAATGCCGTGGTGCAAGACATTGCTGGTGCCGGCGGCAAGGCCGTGGCCATAATGGCCGACGTGAGCAAAGAAGACCAGGTGCAGGCCATGTTCAAGCAAACCATCGAGCAGTTTGGCACCGTGCACATTGTAGTAGCCAACGCCGGCATCCAGGTCGACTCGCCCTTCCTCGACATGACCCTGGCCCAGTGGCAGAAGGTGCTCGACGTGAACCTGACTGGCCAATTCCTGTGCCTGCGCGAAGGCGCCCGCGAATTTGTGCGCCGCGGCCTGCAGCCCGACGTAAGCAAGGCCCTAGGCAAGCTGGTGTGCATGAGCAGCGTGCACGAAGTCATTCCGTGGGCCGGGCACGTCAACTACGCCAGCAGCAAGGGCGGCATTTTGCAGCTCATGAAAAGCACCGCTCAGGAACTGGCTCCCCACAAAATTCGGATAAACTCCATCGGGCCGGGCGCCATTAAAACGCCCATCAACCACACGGCTTGGGAAACGCCCGAGGCCGAAGCCAAGCTGCTAACCCTCATTCCCTACGGCCGCGTGGGTGACCCCAGCGATATTGGCGAGCTGGCCGCCTGGCTCGTGTCGGACGAGGCCGACTACATCACCGGCCAAACCATCTTCATGGATGGTGGCATGACGCTCTACCCTGGCTTTGCAACCGGGGGCTAGGGCTCGCGCCACAACCGGGCCGGTTGTGCGTGCGTAGCAATGCACTTGCGCCAAGCAAGGTGGCACGAATGAATATGGGCTGGTGCGCGACCGCGGCAGGCGGATGCACCAGCATTGCAAGGGCTTAATTCTGATACAGTTGAACGCGGAAAAACAACGCCTGCACGAGGCTAATACCGGCCAGGCTCCCTGGCGACACTTCGGTCCCTACCTCTCGGAGCGGCAGTGGGGCACGGTGCGCGAGGACTACTCGGCTGGGGGCGATGCCTGGAACTACACCAATTTCGACATAGCCCGCTCCTACGCCTACCGCTGGGGCGAGGAGGGCCTGGCTGGCTTTTGCGATACCGAGCAGTTGCTATGCCTGAGCTTAGCCCTTTGGAACGGTAAGGATGGGATTTTAAAGGACCAACTTTTTGGCCTAAGCGGCCCCCAGGGCAACCACGGCGAGGATGTGAAGGAGCTATACTACTTCCTGGACGCCACGCCCACCCACTCGTACCAAAAGCTGCTCTATAAGTACCCGCAGGCGGCTTTTCCCTACGAGGACTTGCTGAAAACCAACAAGCAGCGCACCCGCCTGGAGCCCGAGTACGAGCTGCTCGATACGGGCATCTTCGCCGAGAGCCGCTACTTCGACGTGTTTGTGGAAGTAGCCAAGGCCAGCGCCAACGACCTGCTGTTTCAGTATACCCTAGTGAACCGTGGGCCCGAGGCGGCGCCGGTGCACGTGCTGCCGCAGCTGTGGTTTCGCAACACCTGGGCCTGGGGCCTCGACGACTACCGGCCCCGCCTAGCGGCCCTAGGGGAGGCGGCCGTGCAAGTGAGCCACCGTGACCTGAGCGAGCTGACGTGGTACGTCGACGGGGCGCCCGCGCTGCTTTTCTGCGACAACAACACCAACGTGCAGCGCCTCGACCACCACCCGGCGGCCAGCGAAAGCTACTTCAAAGACGGGCTACACGAATATGTAGTAAATGGCAACGAGCAAGCCGTGAACCCGGCGCAGACGGGCACCAAGGCCGCGGCCCACTTCAGCTTTACCCTGCCGCCGGGCGAGAGTTGCACGCTGCGCCTGCGCCTAGGCCCCTCCGGCCAGGCCGAGCCCTTTGCCGACTTCGACCAGCTGTTGCAACAGCGCCAGCACGAGGCCGACGCATTTTACCAGGAGCTGCAGCGCGACATTACCTCGGACGATGCGCGGCTGGTGCAGCGCCAAGCCTTCGCGGGTATGCTGTGGAGCAAGCAGTTCTACAACTACGATGTACCACGCTGGCTAGCTGGCGACCCTGCTCTGCCATCTCCGCCGCCCGAACGGCTAGAGGGGCGCAATGCGGAGTGGGACAGCCTGACCAACTACGACATCATCTCGATGCCCGATACTTGGGAATATCCCTGGTATGCGGCCTGGGACCTGGCTTTTCACTGCCTGCCGCTGGCCCAGCTCGACCCCGAGTTTGCCAAAAACCAGCTGCGGCTGCTGTGCCACGACTGGTATATGCACCCCAACGGGCAGCTGCCGGCCTACGAGTGGCACTTCTCGGACGTGAACCCGCCGGTGCACGCCTGGGCTTGCTTCCGCGTGTTCAAGATTGACCAGAAGCAGCGCGGCGGCCCAGGCGACATTCCGTTTCTGGAAACCGTGTTCCACCGCCTTTTGCTCAACTTTACGTGGTGGGTGAACCGCAAGGACCGCGACGGCCACAACATCTTCCAGGGCGGCTTCCTGGGCCTTGATAACATCGGGGTGTTCGACCGCTCGGCGCCGCTGCCCTTTGGGGGTACCCTAGAGCAGGCCGACGGTACCGCTTGGGTGGCCATGTTCGCGCTCAATATGATGCGCATCGCCTTGGAGTTGAGCCAGAGCAACCCGGTGTACCAGGACCTGGCGTGCAAGTTCTTCGAGCACTTCCTCTACATCGCCGAGGCTATGACTAACCTCGGCGACCGGGCGCTCGACCTCTGGGACAATGAGGATGAGTTTTACTATGACGCCCTTAACAAACCCGACGGCGGCGGCCACGAGCTGCTAAAAGTGCGCTCGATGGTGGGGCTAATTCCATTGTTCGCAGTAGAAATTTTGGATGAGGACCTGCTGGCGGGCGCCCCGGCATTTCTGGCTCGCATGAATTGGCTGCTCACCAACCGGCCCCACCTGGCCAGCTTGGTGAGCCACTGGCAGGAGCCTGGCAAGGGAGCCCGCCGCCTGCTGAGCCTGCTGCGCGGCCACCGCATGAAGCGCCTACTCGACCGCATGCTCGACCCCGCCGAGTTTTTCTCCGACCACGGCATTCGCAGTCTCTCGCGGGTGTATTTAGAGCACCCCTATGTGTTTGAGGCCGACGGCGATGGTGATGACGATGCGACGGGAGTAACGCAATTTATCGTAAACTACCAGCCAGCCGAGTCGCAGGGCGATATGTTTGGCGGCAACTCCAACTGGCGCGGGCCAGTGTGGTTTCCGGTCAATTTCTTGATTGTAGAGTCGTTGCAGCGGTTTTACCACTACTACGGCGACGACTTCAAGGTGGAGTGCCCCACGCACTCGGGCAACTACGTAACCATCCAGGATGTAGCCGACGAAATCAGCCGCCGCCTCACTACGCTGTTTCTGCGCGACGAACAGACCGGCCGGCGCACCTGCTTCGGTACCAACGAGCTGCTGCAAAACGACCCCCAGTTTCGCGATTACCTGTGCTTCCACGAATACTTCGATGGCGACACCGGCAAGGGCCTAGGGGCCAGCCACCAAACCGGCTGGACGGGCCTGGTAGCCAAGCTACTGCAGCCTATCTACGCCATCGCGCCGCACTACGAGCTGTAGCGATAACGGTTTGCGACTACTAATAGAGGTATAATAGCCTATGCCTATTCTGGTTAATCGCTGTTATACTTCTACTAGTAAGCCTAACCGCTGACCACTAAACCTTAAAAAATGCCTATTCCTCTTCCCTGGCTTGATATCACGACGCCCATTCGCGATGGCATGGTGCACTGGCCCGACAACCTGGGCGTAACCGTGGGGCGCACCCTTAGCCAAGACCGGGGCGACGCCGCCAACGTGACCGAGCTGCACTTGAGCGCCCACACTGGCACTCACGTCGATGCCCCGCTCCACTTCACGAGCGGCGCCGGCGACACTACTACCCTCGACCTTGGCCGCCTCATGGGTCCGGCCACGGTGGTGGCCATTCAAGACCCTAGGGCCATTACCCTGGCCGAAGTAGAGCCGCTTAATATCCGGCCAGGTGCGCGGCTGCTGTTCAAAACCCGCATCTCGGAAGGCGAGTGGAGCACGGCGCCTTTCCAGCCCGACTTCGTGGCCCTTGACGGCGACGCGGCGCGCTACCTGCGCGATGCGGGCGTAGTGTGCGTGGGCGTTGATTACCTGTCGGTGGGTAAGGCCGATGCCCACCACGCCCTGCTCGATGCGGGTATCTGCGTGATGGAGGGGCTGGCGCTGCAGCACATCGCGCCCGGCGAGTACGAGCTACTATGCCTGCCCCTTAGTATTGTGGGCAGCGACGGTGCACCCGCGCGGGCCTTGCTGCGGCCGCTGTAGCCACCTCCGGCCGTTCGCTAGTGGCTGATAGCAACCGGCCTTTTGCGAATAGAATCTACCTCACAAGCTATCAGCTACTAGCTACCAGCCAACTAATGAACCACCCCCTTATCATCCTGATGGGCGTATCGGGCAGCGGCAAGTCCACCATCGGCGAGCTGCTGTCGAAACAAACCGGCCTGCCGTTTTACGACGGCGACGACTTCCACCCGACCGCGAACAAGGAAAAAATGGCCAGCGGCCAGCCCCTCAACGATGCCGACCGCGCCGGCTGGCTCGCCGACCTGGCCCAGCACCTGGGGGAGTGGGAGCAGGCGCAGGGCGCCATTTTGGCCTGCTCGGCCCTGAAGGAAAGCTACCGTACCACCCTGCAAGCCGGCGCCCAAGCGCCCCTGCACTGGGTGCTGCTAGGTGGCGACCCCGCCCTGCTGCGTGCCCGCATGGAGCACCGCGAGGGCAGCTACATGCACGCCGACATGCTCGACTCGCAGCTGGCAACGCTCGAAGTGCCCGCCTACGGCCTGCACCTCGACGTAGCCAACCCGCCCCAGGAGCTAGTAGACGAGATAAAAGCCTGGCTACCTACCGATGCCGCCAACGCAGGCCCTAGGGGCTAGAATCGCAGCAATCAGCAAGGACAGGCTTATCTTACAAGCTCATTAATTCACGGAATAGACCCGACTGGCTGCGCGACACCTCAATCTCGGGGCCGTCGCGCAGCTTGATTTTGAGAGTGTTGCTGAACCAAGGCTCAATGCCTGCAATCCAGTGCAGGTTAAGTATTTGCTGGCGGTTGGCCCGGAAGAATACCTTAGGGTCGAGCCGAGCCTCTAGCTGCTGCAGGGTGCGCGGAATGAGGGGCTGCTGCGTGCCGAAGTGCACCCGCGTGGCGCTGCCGCTGATTTCAAATAACCGAATGTCGGCAAGCTTCACAAACCAGCAGCGCTCGCCCTCCTTCACGAATACCTGCTCGTGCAGCCCTAGGGGCGCCTCGCTCGGCACGGGCGTCGGCGCAGCGGGCGCGGGGGCAGGGGCGGCGGGCGCCACGGCTGGGCGCAACTTAGCCAGCGCGGCGGCCAGGCGGCTCTCACTCACGGGCTTCAGCAGATAGTCGAGCGCGTTCACCTCGAAGGCGCGCACGGCGTAGTGGTCGTAGGCGGTGGTGAAGATGACGTGCGGAGCCGGTCCATCGAGCGAAGCCAGCAGGTCGAATCCGGTTTGACCGGGCATCTGGATGTCCAGAAACAGCAAGTCGGGCCGTAGCTCCTGAATGCGTTGGCGCGCTTCGTCGGCGTGGCGCGCTTCGCCCACTACGGTTACGTCGGATTGGGCTTGCAGCAGGTGGCGCAGTTCGGTGCGAGCAAGGCGTGAATCGTCAACCAAGAGCGCGTTCATGCAGCGAGGGGCTAGGAGTGAGGGGGAGGTACAAGTCGGCCAGCACGGTATCGGGCTGGTGCAGGTCGGGGCCTAGGGTGAAGCGGGCGGCGGGGCCAAACAGCAGAGCGAGGCGCTCGCGCACGTTGCGCACGCCCACGCCGGGGTGGTCGGGCGGGGGCTCGTAGGTGCCGGTGTTGCGCACGGCCACCCGCAGACGGGGGCTGCCATCGGGGGCCGCTTCGAGCCAAGCGCTAAGGCTAATGCGGCCGCCAGCAGGGCGCGGACTCAGCCCATGCTTGATACCGTTCTCGACCAGCAGTTGCAGCGTCATGGGGGGCAACGACACGGCCAGGGCCTCGGGCGCCACGTCGAACGAGTAGCGCAGGCGCTCTTCCAGCTGCATAGCTTCGAGCTGCAGGTAGTCTTCTACTATCTCCAGCTCGGTGGCCAGGGGCACCTGCTCGGCCCCGCTGCGCTGGATGGAGTAGCGCAGCAGCTCGGCCAGGTGCGTCATCATGGCGCGGGCGCGGGTGGGGTCTTCCATCACCAGGGCCCGGATGTTGTTGAGGCCGTTGAACAGGAAGTGGGGGTTGAGCTGGGCCTTGAGCGTGCGCATCTCGGCCTCACGGGCGGTGGCGGCCAGCTTCCAGCGGTCGATTTCGGCCGAGCGGTAGCCCTCGAAGTAATGCCAGCCGAAATACACCGCCGACCAGCCGCCGAGCACGAAAAAGACATTCAGCCAGTAGCCGATGTACTGCAGCCAGGGAAAGCCCTTGCCCGTACCTGGCTGCTTAGTGAGCCAAAAAAAGAGGATGGTAAGCAGGGCAATGACCACGATGCTAACCGTCGAAAGCAGCAGCAGGGCCAGCAGAAGCCGGGGTAGCACGACAGCCGGCGACAGGCGCAGCCACCCCCGGCGGTGGATGTGGCGCCGCAGCAAGTGGCTGGCCGCCAAGAGTGTGCCGGCTATAATGCTTTCAATGACGAGCAGAGTGGGCGTAAACCGGCTAAACACACTCACCAGCACCCCCCCGAAAACCCCGTAGAGCCCCCAGCATAGCAGTTGCAGCTTCCAATAAGGGCGGGCGCGGGTGGCGGGTGCTATCATGACCGAAAAGTAAGCTTAGGCGTTTGGTTGGTAAGCCGCCTGGCGCTGGCGGTATGAGCCGTAGAGCCAGGCCGCCAGCACCAGCAGCGCCCCCGCCACAAACACCGGCACCCGGTAGGGCGCACTAGCGGCCGTGCGCAACCCCAGCAGCCAGCAGCCCACCGATAGCACGCCCGCCATGATGGCGTAAGGCCGCGCGGCGTAGTACCAAGCGTAAGGGAAGAAGTGCGCCCCCGTGATGATGCCGTAGGTCATGGGGAAATAGGCCGGCTGGTGGCTGTAAACGAAAAACAGAAACGGCAGGTAGAAGAACTGCGCGAAATTCAGCCACAGCCTAGGGGGTGCAGCGGGCTGTGGGGCAGCGCCCAGGTAGTGCGCAGCACTTTCGAAATCACCCAGGCTAGCGGCAGCAGCAAAACCCCCATGAAAAAGGTGATGAAGCTGTGCCGGGTAGCCGAGCCTGGCTGCGCCCATACCCAGGCAATAGCCGCTCACACCACGCTGGCAGCCAGCAGAAAATTAATACCACCCTTGGCCTTCACGGCCAGCTCGCGCCGCAGCGCGTCTAGTTCAAGCGACATAGGGGAGGGGGCCTAGGGTGAGATAGGGGTGGGCTCGACCCCGTCCGTCGTGGCAACCATACCGGTAGGCGGGGACGGGCCCTAGGGGCGTTACTTCAGCGCCACGGTGCGCTGTTTCAGGAAGGCGTCGGTCTGGGTGAAGAACCAGGACTTGTCGTCGTACATGATGAAATGGCGGCCGATAGGCGATAGCTCGATGCGGGTCTGCGGCAGCTGTGCATATTGCTGCGTGAAGACGGCGCGGGTGCTGGCCTCGGTGGCCCCGTACTGCTTGTAGCCCACCCACGAGCCTAGCACCAGCACTGGCTGCTTGATGCGGGCAATGTCGGCCCGCAGGTCGGTCGTGTTCATGTCGTACAGGGCCTGGGCCACGGTGGCCGGGTCGGAGGCGGCGCCCCAGCGCCCCACCTGCGTAATGCGGGCCGTATCGGTTACCAGGCGAGCTGCCATTTGGCGGCTGGCAGCGAGCGAGCGAGAAGCCTGGCTCATTTGCTGGCGCAGTTGCTCAGCCTGCGGGCGGGCCTGGTCGGCAGTCAGGTCCGGGTTCATAATGGCCGAGATGAAGGGCAGCGAATCAACGATTTCGAGCGGGCCTAGGGCCGAGGGGTCGGTGGCCGCCATCCAGAGGGCCAGGAAGCCGCCCAGGCTGTGGCCGATAACGACGGGCCGCTGCAGCTTCTGAGCCTTGACGTAGGCCAGCAGTTGGTCGCGGGTGTCTTGCAGCAGGTGGGCGGGCACCGGCTGCTGCGGGGCCAGCCCACCGAAGCCCGCTAGCGACACCACGTGGCACTGGTACCGGCCGCGGTAGCGAGCCACTGTTTCGTCCCACACCGCGCCAGGGCAGGTGAGGCCCGGAATGAGCAGCACCGGCCGGCCCTTGCCCACCACCGTCACCGTGAAGCTGGGGTGGGCTGTGGAGGCGGTAGCTGCGGGCGAAGTCTGGGCCACTACGGGCAGGGCGGCGGGGCCGGTGAGCAGGAGGCAAGCAAGAGCGACGCGCGAAAGCAGGGAGGTGAACATAGCTGGGAGGTAAGGGGCTGGTGAAAGGATGGGACAAACCTAGCCGCGCCCCTAGCCCTGCCTCAAGCGCCCCAACGGTGAGCGGTAGCCCTGGCCGCCGAATGGTAAAATCGGCCGCCCGAATGGAAGCCGGGCCGCTGGCCCAGGCCTATCTGCCTAGGCCCGGTAGCTCTATAAGAGCGGGCTAGCCCTGCCGTACTACCGAAAACTTAAATCCGCCGCATAGCGGGCTAAACCGCACCGAATAGTAATTTGCCAGCCAATAGATTATAGCGGTGCTCGTGGCTTATTATGAACCTGTTTTATTCCACCTATCTGCTGCGGAAGGGTAGGCGGCTGGGGCTGGCTGGCCTGCTGCTAAGCAGCGGGGCGGCGCACGCGCAGGCGCCTGCCGATACCCTAGGGCCACTGCCGCGCCACTGGCGCTGGGTGCCTAGCGTCAGCCTCGACAACCGCAATCCGGTAGATGCCACTGCCGCTGTGCGCGTTATTGGCCTCAATGTGGGCCTCATGCGTCGGGGCGCGCCCTACCGCATCGGCCTCACGGCCTACACCCTGCGCCGCGATTACAACGATTTCTACACGTATCGGGGCCGGGGCAAGAACAAGAAAATAAAGGACACTTACAGCCCTCAGCTAGAGCTGCTGTACTTCACCCCCAACTTCACCTACACCTTTCTTCGGCACCGCTTTATCGAGCTGAGCTTGCCGGTAGATGTGGGCGTGGGTCGCAGCAACTACACGGTCACCAACGAGAAGGGCACGGTAATTCAGGAGCAGCGCGGGGCTTTTGTGCCGGCCGAGCTGGGCCTGGGGGTGCTGCTGAAACCCACGCGTTGGGTGGGCCTGAGCGGGGGCTTTGGCTACCGCCGCTCGCTGACTCGCATGGAGTACGAAGACGATTTCAACGGCTGGTATTACAGCTACCGGCTGGTGCTATTTATTGGTCCCATCTGGCACGACTTCCGCGCCTACCTGCGCCGCCAGGCCCAGCTGCCGCCCTCGCCCGAAGTGCTGCAGAGCCCCTAGGGGCCTCACTACCACAAAAACAGGCTGGCGCCCACCGTGCCGTAAAACAGCGACCGGGTATCGCCGCCGGTGGGCACGTTCAGCGGTACGAGCAAACTGGGAATGGCTTCCAGGCTGAAGCGCCGCGTCCGGTACGTTACCGGCACCGACAGCGTGTAGCCCAGCGCCGCAAAGCCCGGCGTCGCTGGCTCTGTGTAGACGGTGGTGTTGCCGCGCCGCTTGGTTTTCACCACGGTGGACTTGCCTAGCGAGTTGGCGTAGAAATGTTGGCTGCCCGCGCCAAACTCGGCGGTGGGCTCGATAGTGAGTGTGTCGTGGGCCAGCACGGGCAGCTCGAAAGGATGGCTCAGGTTAAAGGTGAGGATAAAGTCGCGGGTGCCGCCCACAAACACGTCGGCGCTGGCGCTGGCCGTTACGTAGTCGAAGTAGTGCGTGAGACTGGCGCTTAAGTCGTTGCGTAGCGAGGCCTGCACCAGCGCGCTCTCGCCGTACACGAACAGGCGTGTGTACTGGGTTGTCCAGTACGTGTCGCCGCTGCCCACCGACTGCCAGCCCACCATCGCTTCGCCGTAGTTGATAAACGGCTCGTGCAGAAAGGTATAGGCGTAGGAGTGATTGAGGTAGCCCGAAGCCATAAAGCCGCTGGGCGCCTGGTAAAGCAGCGTGGTGCCCAGGTAGCCGCGGTCGTCTTGCGGCTCGGGCGCGCGCTGCAAGTACACGGTGCGGTTGGCCGTGGCCAGGCTCAGCGTGAGGCGCGGCAGGGTGGGGGCCGCCGAGCGAACGGTATCGGCGGGCAGTGGGGCCAGGTGCAGTATCCCGGCCAGAAGCAAACAAAACATAAGGCAGCGCAAAAAGGCCCGAAAGTTGCTACCGCTAACGTGAAGATTTGCGGCAGCCTAGATACACTCGTTGCTGAGGTTAAAAATACGTTATTTGCCGGCTTCATTTGGCCTTAGCCTGCGGCTGCCGGACATTTGCCAGTCTATGAGAAGCCTTTTCTGGCGTGCGCTGGCCTTCGGGCTTGCTTTGCTGCTGACTTCCGCGCGAGCGGCCCAGGCCCAGGCCCCGCTGCTGCGCTCGCTTTCCCTCACGCTCGACACCACGCGCTACACCCTGGGCGAGCAGATGCTGACCGTGGCCGGCGCCCCGCGCCTCTACTTCTACTATCACCTCGACGACCAGGCCGCCGAGCTAAGCTTAGTGCCCACCGCGCCCGGCCGGCCCCCGCGGCTGCTGCCCTCGTCCGAGTTTGTGCTGCAAGACTCGCTGGCCCTAGGCCCCGACGGCACCTACCGCGGCACGCTGCGCTTCCGCAACCTCACGGGGGCCCCCTTCATCCGGCTGGCGTTTGCCCCGGCTGCCGATTCGGTGCCCGGCGTGGCCGGAGCGCGCCAGATTATCAGCCTGCTGCCCCTCACCCGCACCACCCTCGACGCCCGCCTGGCCGACCCCGAGCTGTACATCGGCGAGGAGCGCGTGATTGAGCTGAGCACCAACAACATCGCCAACGTGCGGCCCATGGCCGAGTGGACCAAGAACCAGGACGTGGACTACAAGCTGGTGCGCGAAAAGAACGGCCTGTTTCTGCACGTGGTGCCCAATGCCCTAGGAACCCACGCGCTGGTGCTGCGCGCCCAGGCCGAGCGGCCCCACCTCGACGGGGCCGGCCGCCTCAGCTACCAGCTGCAGCCCCTACGCTTCGACTTTACGGTGAAAGCCAGCCGCTTGCGCTTTCTCACCCCCGAGCGCAAAGACGTGGTGTACGACGAGGCCGGCCGCACTCAGGGTAGCGAGTTCGTGCTCGACGATGGCCACAACTTCGACCTGCGCCACACCTACCGCATCGAGGCCCAGCAGGACCCCGGCGGCGCGCTCGTGGCCGAGTTCTTCACCCGCAGCTACCTTTCCAACGACCGGGTGCTGGGCACGTTGCGCGTCTATAATACGCACCGCCAAAGCGATGGCTACCTGTTCATTAAGGACGGCGACCAGTCGCGCTACATCACCAACTTCGACATTACGCCCCGCCCGCGCATTGCGGTGCTGAGCGTGCTGCACCGCGGCGGCGACTGGACCCAGAACGCCACCGTGACGCCCGGCGAAACCGTGGACGTGCGCCTAGAGGGCGAGTCGCTGCTCAAAGGCCGCTACCACTTCGATGGCGCCAACATCGTGCCTTCCGACTCGTCAACGCGCTCCGAGAAGGCCGTTATCTACCGCGTGCAAGTGCCCTTGAGCAGCGTACGCCGACGCATTGTCATCTTCGACGGCAACACGCCTACCGACTACGGCCTCAACGTGCAGGAAGCCAAGCGACCTCACCCGCTCAACTTCGTGCAAGTGAACTACGGCGACGGTCCGCACCCCGCTACGCAGCTCAACGGCCCCGTTCTCTACGATAAAACCATTCCCGACGTGGTATTTAGCTTCAATGCTAACGCCATCGACGAGAGCGGTCGCCTCTTTGGCCACCAGTACCTGGCGCTCGACGTGCGCACCGTGGACGACAAGGGCAACCTCATCGACCAGCGCACAGTAGACCAACTGATTATCTGTCCCGGCGAAGCCTCACCACGCTACGCCTATTACCAGGGCAACGACTGCCAGGTGGGCAACTTCAGCCTCAACAGCATCCTAGGCCGTAAAACTTACGACCTCGACGCCTGGTACCGCATCATCGTTACCGTGCGCGACGTGGCGGGGCAGTACAGCGAGAAAGGCTACTCGCAGCAGATTGAGTTGGTGCTGCGCCGCCACACGAGCTTCGATATCAGCGTGAGTTTCCCAGCCGGCTTGCTGACCAAATACGCCGGCCAGCCTAGCTACACCAGCTTCGGTGGTATTAGCCTGGCTACGCTAGCCCAGCTCAGCTTTTACGCGCCCGACCGTATCAACAAGTTGCGGCCCTACCGTATCGGGGCAGGCTTTGTAGCGCTGAACGCATTCAATTTGTCTAACAATACGGATGTGCAGCGGGCGCTAGGCATTGTGGTTATTGGCTCTGTCACGCCCGTGCGTACGGGGGCACGCCTTTCTTTTCCCCTTTACCTGGGCGGAGGTATGCTATTAGGCCAGTCTGTACCCGGGCAAACGGGCTCAACGACAAAAGCACTTCCTTTCCTGCTGTTCGGCCCCGGTATTGGCGTGACGCTGTAGCGGGTCCTAGGGTGCTTGCTGGGTTAGCCACCCGGCCACGGCCTGCTGCCACTGCTGCGGATAAAGCCGCCAGTAGGGTTCATGGCCGGCGCGGGGGAAATTGACGCGCCGCTTAGGGCCGGCCAGGTGGGCGAAGATGCTGTCGGTTTCGGCGGGCGTCACGCGGCGGTCGCGCTGGCCCCATAGTAGCAGCGTGGGTGTCTGGATGTGGTGGGCAAATTCTTCAGGCCTCAGGCCATACGCCCAGAAACCATTCTGCACCCCGCCCCAGAATACAAGCATATCGGCCAGACCCAGCGCTGGCACGTGCATGGCCCGGAACCGGTTGATAACCGTCTGGCGCATCGTGCCATAAGGGCACTCCAGGATGTTGGCTGTGGGACGCACGCCTAGCTCGGCCTCGGCTCGCATAATAGCCGCCGCACCCATGCTAATGCCGTAGAGCACCAGCGGGCGCCGCGCCCCGCCGGGCAGCTGGCGCAGGTACTTCGCCGCTACTACCACCGCCTCGGCCTCGTCGTAGCCGATGGTGGTGCGCGAACCGGCCGAGCCACCACTACCGGGCTGGTCTACCAGCAGCACTGCCCAGCCCAGGTCCCGAAACGTGGCCGCCTCGTGTAGCAAGTGCCCCTTGCTGCTGCCGTAGCCGTGAAACAGCGCCACTGCGCCCCGAACTGGCTGGGTGGCTGGGGTAGCGTACCAGGCTTCTAACTCGCCAACGGGGCTAGGCAGCCGCACAGTCTGGTAGGGGAAGCTGGGCACCTGCACGTTGCGCGGGCGCGGATTGGGTAGGCCCGTAAGCACCAGGGCCAGTCGCTGGGTGGCGCTCAGCTGCTCGGGCCGCACCTTAGCACCCGGCTCGGGCGTGAAATGCGTAAGCCGCCACGCCTGCCGGAATAGAATGACGTTTAGTACAATAAAGACCAGGAGCAAAGCCCAAAGCAGGCGGCGCAGCAGCTTCATAGGGTGGAAGTTGCTTATGAATACCGCCGCTTCGGCCGCGAGGCTCCCACCGTGCGGGTGGCCCTAGGGCCGCTGGGGCCGGTGGGCTGGCCCAGGCCGCGCAGCACCTGCACTTCGGCGGCCGTTAGCTCGCGCCACTGGCCGGGGGCTAGCTCGCCGAGGCCCAGCGGCCCTAGGGCCACTCGCACGAGGCGCAGGCAGGGCAGGTCCACGGCGGCGCACATCTTGCGCACCTGCCGGTTCATACCCTGCGAAATGGTGAGCTCCAGCCAGCTGGTGGGGATGGCTGCCCGGTAACGGATGGGCGGCGTGCGTGGCCAGGGCCCAGTGGGGTCGGTTTCGGGCAGGTCGCGGGCGGCGGCGGGCAGCGTCAGGCCGTCCTTAATCTGCACGCCCTGGCGCAACTGCCCTAGGGCCACCTCGCTCACTAGGCCCTCTACCTGGGCGTGGTAAGTTTTGGGCACCTTGAAGCGCGGGTCGCTGAGCCGATGCTGCAGCTGTTTATCGTCGGTGAGCAGCAGCAGGCCCTCGCTGTCGTAGTCGAGCCGGCCCACCGGGTACACATTTGGCACCAATACGTAGTCCTTGAGCGTGCGCCGCCCGGCCTCGTCGGTGAACTGCGTGAGGACTTCGTAGGGCTTATTGAGGAGCAGGGTGGGCATAGATTAGCCGTATGATAATATGCGGAATAACAAACGGACTAACGTAGATGCCCAGCCCAATAAGTACTGCCAGCGCAGTACTTGCATATCGCTTAACACCTGAATAACGAAAAAATAAACTGGCCTGAGCTTGATAACAACTAGATTTCAGTAGGCGATAATTTATCCAGAAAGTCAACCCAAAAACAACTAAGCCTAGTGCTACTAAAAGGTATTTAGCCGAGGCTGTTACTGGCTTTAACGATTCTGCCCATAAGCCTAACCCTATAATGAGCCAATTAGACCATATAGCTAGCATGCAGCCAGCATTAGAAACAGTAGCACTGCTGTAACCGCCTCGTCCCCATTTTTTACGGCGCGCGTAAAGTGTGAACCGCGAAATTTTGTATAGTAATAGGTAGTAGGCCCACATAAAGGCGGCTAGTTACACCCCGCCCTGGTACTTGCGGGTGGCCCACTCGGCGCCGAGTAGCGCCAGCAGCGCGAAGAATAGCCACTTCAAGTTCAGCAGCTCCCGCAGGGCTTCCTCGCTGGAAATGACGGGCTTAAAGTTGGCTTGCTCGATGGCCTGCGCTAGCTCGGTGAGCTGGCTGGGGTAGTAGAGGCGGCCGCCGCTGGCCTGGCTGAGCTGCCGTAGTAGGCGGTGGTCGGCGCGGGTCTCCTGGGCTTCGAGGGGCTGGTTTTGCACCAGCAGTTCGCCGCTGGCGGTTTGGGGCTGGCCGCCTAGGGTGGCGCGGGCCTGGTAGCGGTAGAGGCCGGCTGGCAGCGACCCCAGGTGCAGCGGCGAGCCATCGGCCGGGTTGCTGAACGAGACCGTGCGCGTGCGCCGGGCCGAGTCGGTGAGCGCGAGGGTAATTTTCTGGTCGTATATCCGCTCAAATACCGCGTTGTAGGTTTCAGCCGCCAGCGTCACGTCGTCTTCGGTGCCGAAGGCATCCTGAGTGGGGTATACGTCGAGGCGCTTGCGGTTGGCGTTCTGCGTCAGCAGCTGCAGGGTGCGGCCGATGAGGCGGTCGTAGGCCTCGGGGCGGTCGGCGTGGGCTACGGCTTCGGTGAGGCGCCACTGCCAGGTGTTTTCGGCCAGCAGGGTGGCGGAGCGGGGCGAAGCCGCCGCGCTACCCAGCACCAGCAGCGGCTTTTGGGTGGGCAGGCGACCCACGCGCTGCAGCAGCGCCGCCTCGGCCCCGCCACTCAACTGCAGTTCGCCAAACGGCACGGGCGCGGGCGGGTAGTCGGCAAAGCGGCGCTGGGTTTCTTCATCGAAGGCAAAGCGGGTGAAGGCGGGGTTGGCCAGGGGCGTCACCTCATCGGTTTGGCTGCCGCGGGGCTGCACGCGCAGGCCGGTGGTTAGCTGGTCGTAGGCCCCTAGGTCGCTCTGGGCGCCTAGCACGTACAGCACGGGCACCCGCGCCGCTCGCACCCGCGCCAGCAGCTCCTGGCCCAGGCCGCCGCGCGCCGGCAGCTGGTGCAGCACGGCCACGTCGAAAGTGGCCCCGGCCGGCAGGGGCGCGCCTACGCCGGCCACGGCTAGCGTCAGGTCGAAGTTATTATTGGCCAGGATGGCGGCCCGCAGCGCCTTGAGGTCGGGGTGGGGAGCCGCGGCGGCCAGCAGCACCCGCAGCTTGCCCTTCACCACGTCGATGAAGGCCGTGCGGGCATTGTTGAGGGTGGTGAACTCGCCGGGGGCGGGTACCACGCGCACTTCGTAGCGGTGCCTGCCGGCCGCGGGCGCCGTGAGCTGAAAGGTGGTGCGCACCCGGCGCTGGCTGGCAGGCAAGGCCACCCGGCGGCTTTGCAGCACGCGGCTGCCCTCGCGCACCTCCACCGTTGCCGCGCCGCCCGCGTAACCTTCGTAGCCCAGCTCGGCCTCCAGCGGGAACTTATTGCCGCTGAACGCCACGCGGTTGTAGAGCAAGTCGGTCAGGCGCAGGTCTTTCTTGGCTACGCTATCCCCTAGGGCCACGCCAAACAGCGGCACCGCCGACTCGCCAGGCTGGGGCTGCTGGCCCTGGTTGACGAGCCCATCGGTGGCCAGCACCACGGCGGCCAGGTTGCGGTCGGCGTTGGCCTCGCGGGCGTCAGCCAGCAGCTTGCCCAAGTCGGTGCGTGCGGCGGTAAAGCGCAGCGAGTCGGAAGCGGCCGGCGCTTGCGTAAGCGTACGCGTCTCCACCCGAAAGCCTTTGTCGCGCAGTGAAGCCGCCAGCTGCGGCAGGCCGGTCGTGAGCTGCCCTAGGGCCAGCTTAGGAGTAAACAGGCTTACCGACTGCGAGTTATCGATGGCCAGCACCACGGTTGGTGCCTCGGTGTGGGTAGTGCGGGTTTGGACGAAGGGCGCCAGCAGCAGGTAGCACAGGAAGCTGACCGTGACGAAGCGCAGCGCCGCCAGCGCGTAGTTGACGGCCCGGCCCCAGGGCGCCCGGGCCGAGTAAAGCAGCGCGGCATAGCCCGCGCCCACGGCCAGGCACAGCCCAATAAACCAGGAAGAATAAGCAGTCGAGAGCAAGAGCAGGAGCGCGCGTTGCAACCAGCGCGCAGCAAGAAACGAAGAAAGCCAGCCAACCAGTGCGGGCCCGCAAAGATGCGCGCCGCCGGCCCTACGACAGCCGCGCCAGCTTTCTGGTTCGCCCAGAGCCCTAGGGGCGCGTGGTGCTTTCCACTTAAAAGCTTACTTCCAGCTTGCTAGGCCAGCAGCTTGTAGCCTACGCCGCGCACGTTCAGGATTTCCAGGGTGGGGTCGGGGCGCAGCAGTTTGCGCAGGCGCGAGATGTAAACATCCATCGAGCGGGCCGCGAAAAAGGAATCGTCGCCCCAGAGCTGGCGGAGCGCGGCGCGGCGGTCGAGCACCCCGTTGCGGTGCTGCACCAGCAGCAAGAGCAGCTGGCTTTCGCGGGTGGAAAGTGGTACTGGGGCCGCGCCGGCCTGGTGCAGCTCTTGCCGAAGCGGCCGAAACTCCAGCTGCCCTAGGGTGATGGTTTCGCCCAGGGCCATGGGCGCCGGGGGCTGGCGGCGCAGCAGCTCGCGCACCCGCACCAGTAGCTCGTCTAGGCTGAAGGGCTTTTTCAGGTAGTCGTTACCGCCTGCCTCGAAGCCCTGCACCACGTCGGCCGGGGCCGAGCGGGCCGTGAGGAACAGCACCGGCAGGTCGGGCAGCGTCTGGCGCAGGGTGCGCACTACCGCGAAGCCATCCAGGCTGGGTAGCATCACGTCCACGAGCAGCAGGTCGGGCGGGGTGGCCTGGCAGGCGCGCAGCCCGGCGCGGCCGTCGGCGTAGGCCGTAGCCGCGTAGCCCACGCGGGTCAGGGCATCCACGACTAGCCGAGCCAGGGCAGGCTCATCCTCAATAACTACTAGCTGGGCAATCGGCATAAAGCGGGGGAGTAGTAGCCGAGCTCGGCTGGCTGGCAGCTAATGGTAGCACAAGCGTAAAGGTGGTGCCGTGGCCCAACTGGCTGCGCAGCGTGAGCGTGCCGCCGTGGGCCGCGGCCACCTGCCGGGCGTAGTGCAGGCCTAGGCCGTAGCCCTTCACGGCGTGTACGTCGCCAGTTGGCACCCGAAAAAATTGCTCAAACACCCGCGCCTGGTGCTCGGGGTCGATGCCGGGGCCGTCGTCGCGCAGGTGTAGCGTCACGGCAGTAGTGCCTACCTCGGCTGATAGGGTGGCGTGGAGACCGCCGTACTTCAGGGCGTTGTCGAGCAGCGTGGCCAGGGCGCTGCTCAGGTGGGTAGCGTCGCCGAGCACGGTAGCGGCGCGGCTGGTGGGCGCCCAGGCTAGCTGGCGGCCGGCCTGCGCAAAATGCAACTGGTGGCGGGCCACTAGCTCCTCGGCTAGCGCCAGCCAAGCCACTGGCTGCCGCACCAGCGGCAAGGCCGCTTGCTCCAGGGCCACGCCGCGCAAAATGCGGTCGATGAGCGTGCCCAACCGGCCGGCTTCGGTGCCGATGAGGGCGGCGTACTCGGCAGTAGTATTTGCGTCCAGTGCGTACTGGCGCAGCGAGTCGGCCGCCAGCTGGATGGTGGCCACCGGCGTTTTCAGCTCGTGAGTCATATTGTGGGTGAAGTCGGCCTTGAGGGCGGCTAGGCGCTTTTGCCGCCGCATAGTGCCCACGGCGTAGCCCGCGCCGCCCAGCACCAGGGCCAGCAGCGCCCCCGAGGCCAGCAGCACGCCCAGCAGTTGGCGCAGCACCACGCCCGGCGCGGCCGGCAGCCACACCCGCGCCACCTGCTTGCCGCGGGCGAGCTGCCCAAAGCGCACGGGCGCCAGCGCCAGCGGAAAGCCCACCGGAGCCAGCCCTAACGAATCGGCCGCGCCGTTTAGGCTCATTCGCGCGGGCGTCAGCACCAGCGGAAAGCCCACCTGGGTTGGCCCCAACGAATCGGCTCCTAGGCCCAGGCCCACCCGAAAAGGCACTTCGGCCAGCCCGCGCCGCGCTAGCTCACTAGCAAATAAGCGGTTAAATTCAGCGGGTTGGGTATGGATGCTCCGCTGAGCAGCAGCTAGCTGCTTGCCCAGCCACTGGGTATGAAACACCACGTAGCCTTGGCTTAGCTCGCGGCGCACGGTGGTGTAAGTGAAGCGCTGGATAAACCAAGCCCGCGCCGCCGGGGTAATGCGCGAAAGGCGCGGCTTGAAGTCCTCGAAGCTGACGCCGGTGCGCTCGCTGGGCCGGGCCGGAATGCCCGCCACGGTAAACTCGGTGCACTGGCACTGCGGATTGATATAGCAACGGATGCGGATGTGGGTAGTGTCTTGCAGCCAGCCAGCGTAGCGGGTCAGCAGTTGCTGCTGCTGCCGGGCCAGGGCTTGCTCGGTGGCTGCTACCAGCGCGGCTTGGCTATCCTGGCGCAGGCGCAGGCTGGCCAGTTGGTAGGTCTGCCACGTCCAGTAGGCCTGGAAGGCCACCACCCCGAGGGCCGCCAGCAGTACCAGGCCCGTAGCCAGCCAGATGCGTCGTTTCATGCCGCCAAGGTAGCCGCCAAATTACCCGCTTAAAGCTGGCCTTAACACTCGTTAACAGTAGTTGAGGGTAGTTAACCCAGTTTCGCCAATGGGCTGCTGTGCTTTGCAGCACCTTATCACCCTAGCTCCTTTGCCCTCATGAAAGCCCTTCTTGTTCTGGCCGCCTTCGGCCTGCTGCCCGGCCCCCGCCCCCGGCCCGCCGCCCACCCGATTACTGTCGCTGCTGCCCCTTTTTCAGCCTCCGATAGTACCGCTGTGCGCCTCAGCTACGGCTCGCCCAATGCGGAAGTGAACGAACTAATGGACCGAGTACTCAACATAGAAGAGCGCCGCCTAGAGCTGCACGACCGCCGCCTGGCCGGCCGCCGCCTGCACCTCACCTGGCAGGAGTACGAGCGCGGCGTGCCTGGCCCCGAGAGGGAGCTGACCGGCGACGCCAGCCTCACGCAGCTCGATTCGGCCGGCCAATTCAAGTTCACCGTCTACGCCCGGCAGGCAAGTCCCGACCGGCTCGAAAACAAGTTTATCCTGCCGCGCGCCAGCGTCACCCGCAGCTTCAAAGCCAGCAGCGCCGCCCAGGCTGCTTATTATAGCTTGCGTTTCGATATCCATTCCACCCGCCGAACCGCCAACCAAGCCGGTGCTGCTCCCAGCAGCCCCGTACAAGAATTTAAGCTGCCCCTGGCTGGCAAAACTATCCTGGCCGTGTACACCTTGCCCTACAAAAAGGACGATATGTACCTCTATTGCAGCCTAGCCCAAAGCCGCGTGCCCGTAACCGAGTGGTACAGCCGCTTCCAGGTGCCGCACTTCGTGGTGTACCGCGCGCAGGTAGAGTAGTAGCTGCCACCAAGCCTACCGCGCCAGCACAGTCATCAGCTGCGGGCTCTCGAACACAGCTTGCGGCGAAATCACCGGCTCGTCGAGCGGAAGGCGCGGGCCGTAGCGCTCGCGCAACTTGGCCTGCACGGCTGGGTGGCGCAGGTCGAAGTCGCGCAGGTGCTGCAGTTGCCCAAGCTGGCGGTGCAGGCCCCGGTCGTACACCTTCCAAATCAGCTCCGAGCAGTAAATCTGTTTGTCCGACCAGTTGAACGCCAGGTCGTAGGGGCGGCCCAGCAGCGGCTGCCCCGCCGCTCGCAGGCGCCCTAGGGCTGTGGGAGTGAGCACAGTGCTTGCGTCGCGCAGGCGCTTCACCACAAAGTGGCCGCCCTGCCCCCGCGCCACCCAGCGCGCCAGCGGCGTCAGCTTCACTGGCTGCACGGCCTCGAAAACCTGCCACTCGCCGTTAGTCTGGTACAGCAGCCCGCAGTGGCTGTAGGGCGAGTGCGTGGCAAGTTGGATGGCTTGGCTCTGCGCCGATTGCGAGGTATGAAAAATCAGGTCACCTTCGTGCAAGGTGGGGCCTAGGGGCTGCACGACGGCTGTAGCCTGGTGCAGCGCACGCCAGCGGTGTAGCTTGCCGCTCAGGTGCGAGTAGCTGAGTAGCCCGGCTGCGCCGGTCACCGCTAGCAGAGTGTAAGCGACCTTATTGAACAATGGCATAGTGCGTGCTTATTCTTCCTCGTCGTCCGCTGCTTCATCATGCTCGGAAGTTTGCCAGCCGGCGGCCTCCACCACCCGCCAGGCGTGCCAGCCGTAGTTGAGTTGAAATAACTCGTTGACACTGGGGTCGCGCTTAGTTATCGTTTCAAGTGCGACCACTTTCAAATCGCCCGTATCGTAGGTGGTATCGCATAAAAACTGCCAGTCGCCGTCGGAATCGTGCACTACGCGCAAAATCGGCAACCCATCCAGCACCTGCTGGGTAGTGAAAACGGCCAGGTTGCGTTCCTCGCGAAACTTAAAATCGGTGTTGCGGTCCAGCAGCGGTTGGCCGGCTTTCCAGGCCGGATTGAAGCCATCTTCCCAGGGATAAAGACCTTGTTTATCAGGCCAAATTATTTGCAAGACCGGAAAGTCCCAGCTTTGGCTAAACCAAGCGCCGTAGCCGAAATAGTACTGATACCACTCACGGTTTACAGGTAGCAAGCGCACATCGTAATCACCGATGAAATTAGGGTAACCAATACTCAGGTCGGGCTGAGGCTGCTTATCTAGTAGCTCCTTGCCTGACCAAAGTACCGAGTGCAATAAATCCGGATTTAAGCTGAAGCAGATAAGCTCAGGGTAGCCGTAGGTTTTATATAAGCCAATGGTGTACGCAAAGCTTGGAGAGTACCCATCACCTTGAATAAAGCCCGCGTGAAAGCCATATTTGGCTACGTCGCTGATAATCTGCTGTTCTGCGGCGGCATTGTGCGCCGCGTGCTCTTCGGGCGTAGGCATAGCCCTAGGTTAACATGCCGCCGTCTACTTGCAGCACCTGGCCGGTGATGTAGCTGGAGTCGTCCGAGGCTAGGAAGGCGGTGGCGCGGGCCACGTCGTCGGGCGAGCCGCCGCGCTTGAGCGGAATGGCCTTGCGCCACTCGTCTACCTGCTTGGGGTCTAGGGCATCGGTCATTTCGGTTTCGATGAAGCCAGGGGCGATGGCGTTGCAGCGGATGTTGCGCGAACCCAGCTCCAGGGCCACCGACTTGGTGAAGCCGATGATGCCGGCCTTGCTGGCGGCGTAGTTGGCTTGGCCCGCGTTGCCCTTCAGGCCCACCACCGAGGTCATGTTGATGATGCTGCCGGCTTTGGCGCGCATCATGGGCTTGGTAGCGGCTTTAGTAAGGTTAAATACTGACTTTAGGTTGACGTTGAGCACGTTGTCCCACTGCGCCTCGGTCATGCGCATGAGCAGGCCATCCTGGGTGATGCCGGCGTTGTTTACCACAATGTCGAGCTTGCCGAACTCCTTCACCACGTCGTCCACCAGCTGCTCGGCCTGGGCGTAGTCCGAGGCGTCGGAGCGGTAGCCCTTGGCCTTGTTGCCGTGGGCGGCCAGCTCGGTTTCCAAGGCTTGGCCCTTTTCTACGGAGGAGAGGTAGGTGAAGGCCACCTGCGCACCCTGCTGGGCGAAGAGGGTAGCAATGGCGCGGCCAATTCCTTTGGATGCCCCAGTAACGAGGGCTACTTTTCCAGCAAGAGTCTGATTCATGCGGCGAAAGTAGCTGGTTTTAACTGATAGCTATTGGCTGCTGCCTGCTAGCTTTGGCTCGCGCTATCGAGGTGCATAAACTAACTTGGCAAAAGCTACTAGCTACTAGCTAGCAGCCAATAGCTTACAAAATGGCTCACGAAATAGGTATTCTGGGGGCGGGGCCCGCCGGCGCTATGGCGGCCCTGCACCTGGCCCGCGCCGGCCGGCCCTGCCTGCTGCTCGACCGGGCCACTTTCCCGCGCGACAAGGTTTGCGGCGACGCCCTCACCGGCAAGGTGCTCAGCGAACTACGCCAGCTGGGCGGGCCGCTGGCCGCGCGCCTGGCCGAGGTGGCTGCCCCGGCCGCCAGCTGGGGTATTCAGTTTGTGGCGCCCAACGGCCGGGCCGTGCGGGTGCCCTACAAGCCCGGCTTCGACCCCGCCACTCAGCGGCCCGACGGCTACGTGCTGCCGCGCCTCACCTTCGACAACCTGCTGGTAGAGGAGGTGCGCTGCCAGCCCCTCATCGAGCTGCGCGAAAACTGTGACGTGGCCCGTGTCGAGCGTGGCGGCCCAGGATGGCAACTGTTCGATAAGCAAGATAACCTGCTGGCCGAGTGCCGCTTGCTGCTAGTAGCCAACGGAGCGCAGTCGGGCTTTGTGCGGCAGGTGGCGGGGCAGGCTCTGGCGCCCGACCACCATAGCGCTAGCCTGCGCGCCTACTACCGCGGCGTGAAGGGCCTCGACGCCGACCACTTCGTAGAGCTACACTTTTTGCCCCAGCTGCTGCCCGGCTACCTCTGGATTTTTCCGCTGGCGGGTGGCGAAGCCAACGTGGGCCTAGGCATGCTAAGCGCGGACGTGCAGCGCCACAAGATTAACCTGCGCGAGCGCTTCGACCAGGCCCTAGCCACTCATCCTAGCCTGGCACCGCGCTTTGCCCAGGCCGAGCGCATAGGGCCGGTGCGCGGCTGGGGCCTGCCGCTGGGCTCGCGCCGCCAGCCGGCCTCGGGGGCGGGCTACTTGCTGCTCGGCGACGCAGCGTCTATCGTGGACCCCTTCACGGGTGAGGGCATCAGCAATGCCATGCTGAGCGGGCGCTACGCGGCCGACTGGGTGGGCCGGGCCTTCGCTGCCAACGACTCGTCGGCCACGTTTCTGGCGGGCTACGATGCGGCGCTATACCGGCGCCTAGGGCAGGAGTTGCGCCTGAGTGCCATGCTACAACGGCTGGCGCGCTGGCCAGCCATCTTCAGTTTCATCGCCAACCGGGCGATGTCTAATCCCACGCTGGCCGAAACGCTGTCGGCTATGTTTCTGGACGTGGACTTGCGCGCCCGCCTGCGCCAGCCCGGCTTTTACCTGCGCCTGATTTTTGGTGGCCGCAGCACCCTAGGTACTAAAAAGCCCGCCCAATCGAAGTAACTAGGCGGGCTCTCTGATATTTCGTTGTTAGTCAGTCGAAGCGAAAAGCTAATGACTATACTTCCGACAGTGGCTCGTGAGCCAGGTGTTCGAGGCCTTGTGGACCGTCTTCCTGCTCCACACGCTTGGCGGCGCGCACCAGCGAAGAGCTGAAGATGAATTCGCGCAGCTCGGGTACATCCGCATTCAGGATGGTTTCCTTGTTGCCGTCCCACAGCTTTTTGCCCTGGTGCAGGAAGATAATGTGGTCACCGATGCCCACCACCGAGTTCATATCGTGGGTAATGATGGCAGTGGTGATGTTGTATTCGTGCGTGATTTCCTGAATGAGCTCATCAATCTTGATGCTCGTAGCCGGGTCGAGACCCGAGTTAGGCTCGTCGCAAAACAAGTAAGTACAGTTGGGGGCAATGGCGCGGGCGATGCCCACACGCTTTTTCATACCACCCGAAATCTCGGAGGGCATTTTGTTGCCTGCGTTTTCGAGGCCCACGCGCTTGAGACAGAACTCCACGCGGTCGCGGCGCTCTTCGGCCGTCATTTCGGGCGTCAGCATCTGCAGCGGAAACTCCACGTTTTTAGATACTGTCATCGAGTCGAACAGTGCCGAGCCCTGGAAGAGCATCCCAATTTTGCGGCGAATCTCCTGCCGGATGCCCACCTTGGAATTGGTAAACATCGTGCCATCGAAGGTGATAGAGCCGATATCTGGCTTCATCAACCCCACAATGCATGAGAGCAGTACGCTTTTACCCGTGCCCGAGCCGCCGAGCAGCAGGTTGCACTTGCCGGTTTCGAGCGTGCAACTAATGCCTTTGAGCACCTTATTGCCGTCGAAGGATTTTTCGATGTTGGATATTTCAATCATCAGTATAGCTGTTGCTTATGGCTGGTAGCTAGTAGCTTATAAATGGCTTAGAGCTAAGTGCGCTCCGTTTGTACAACGATAATAGCTGGTAGCTTACAGAAGTACGGCGGCTAGCACGAAATCGGCTACTAGAATGGCAATAATAGAGTTGGTAACGGCATCGGTGCTGGCAGTACCAACTTCCAGTGCACCCCCTTCGGTGTAGAAACCTTTGAAAGCCGATACACCCGAAATGATAAACGCGAAAACGACTGCTTTGATTAACGCAAACACAATGTTGTAAGGAACAAAGTCGCTGCGGATGCCTTCGATGTAGTCCTGGGGGGTGATATTGCCCGTGAGCGTGCCCGCCAGGTACCCTCCTAGGATGGCCAACGCCATAGCCAGAATAACCAGCAGCGGAAACATAATCATGCTGGCCAGAATGCGGGGCAGCACGAGATACGACGAGGAGTTGATGCCCATTACCTCGAGCGCCGAAATCTGCTCGGTAATGCGCATGGTGCCTAGGCCCCCCGCAATAGACGACCCCACTTTGCCTGCCAGCACGATGCTAGTAAGGGTCGGGGCCATTTCGAGCACCGTCATCTCACGCACCATGTAGCCGATGGTCGACTTAGGAATAAGTGGGTTGGTAAGGTTATAGGAAATCTGCACGCAGGTAACGGCCCCGATGAAGACGGCCACCAGCCCCACCACGAAGAGCGAATTGACGCCGATGTTGGTGGCCTCCTCGAAGAAGCGCGTCCAGAGCACGCGAAACCGCTCAGAGCGCGAGAGCATTGATTGTAGAAATAAAACGAAGGAGCCGAGTGATTGAAGCATAAGAAATTAGGCGGATAAAGAGCAGGCTGTCCCAGTTGGCCAGGTTGCAACTGACGGCAACGGGGCATCTTTGGGGCTCATACGTAATTGCGCAGAAAATAGTGACCTCCTCAGTTGAGTTAATCGTGATATCGGGCGGCAGCCAGGGTATCGGCCGGGCGCTGGTGCGGCGGTTCCTGGCCGCAGGCTACGCCGTGGCTACCTGCGCCCGCCAGCCCCAGGCCCTAACCGAGCTAGCCGCCGAGGTAGCCCGCGACTACCCCAGTGCCGTCCTGCACACCCTGCCCGCCGACCTGGGCACCCACGCCGAATGCCAGCGCTTTGCTGCGTTTGCTTTAGCGCTCGGATACCCCCTAGGGGCCGTCATTCACAACGCCGGAACGTACGTGCCGGGCCGCTTTCAGGACGAGCCCGCCGATGGCTCGCAGCTGCGCCACATGCTGAATGTGAACCTGCTGAGTGCCTACGACCTGACGCGGGCGCTGCTGCCCACGCTGCTGGGGCAGGGGCGGGGCCACGTCTTCACCATCTGCTCTACGGCCAGCATCATGGCCTATCCTAATGGCGGCTCCTACAGCATCGCCAAGCACGCGCTGCTGGGCTTCACCAAAACCCTGCGCGAGGAAGTGAAAACCCAGGGCTTGCGCGTAACAGCTGTGCTGCCCGGCGCCACGCTCACCCGCAGCTGGGAAGGCGCCGACTTGCCGCCCGAGCGTTTCATTCAGCCCGACGACGTGGCCGAGGCGGTATTTGGTGCCTTCCAGCTAGCGCCCAGCGCCGTAATAGAGGAGCTGCTGATACGCCCACAATTAGGGGATATTTAGTAGATGGATGGGCAAGCACTTAATAATTCAATTGCTTCACCACCCACCTACCCACCTCACTCCTTGCGCGCATTGCCAGCGTTGGGGCCTTGGATATCGGTGTAGGGTGGCTGGCCGGCGTAAAAAAGGCGGCCTTTGCCATACATATAACCCCCTAGGGCCAGTCGAGCTTGCACATGCGCGTCGCCAATCCAGGTAGGGTAGGTGCGGAAGTAGCAGTAGTCGCTGAGGAGCCCGCCAGCCAGCAGGAAGCCGTTGCTACCTAAGTTGGGGTGGAAGTCGTGCGCAAAGCCGTGCAGGGTCAGGTCGCCCGCATCGTACACGTCTACGAATAAGTAGGTGACGTTCACGTCCATGTTCACGTCGCCGGCGGTGAGGGTGCGCAGAAAGAGCGTGTCTTGGCGCAACTGGCTGGCGGTGCTCAGCAGGCCGTAGCCTTGCTGCACCAGCTCGCGCAGGTAGGGGAGGTGCAGGCGCACCTCGCGGGGCGTGTCGTAGCTGCGGGCCCAGTTGCAGCGGCTCGTATTGCGGATGACGAGCTGCTGGGCCCCGGCCGGCGACGAAAACTCGATGTCGTTGATGACGTTTTCGCCGGCCCGCACTTCGGCGTAGCTGGCCGTATCGGGCACGATGGTCACGTCCACGTTGTCGTGCACTACCACCTGCAGCAAGCGGCGAGCAATGGCGCGGCGCTGCACCACGGGGCTTCCGTTGCTTTTCAGGCAGTCGAGGTCGTGGTCGGCCCCGCACGCCGCTAGCAGCCCGGCCAGCCCTAGGCCAACCAGCAAGCGGAAGGCTGCGTTAGGAAAACCACTCATATTCCCAAGTTTACTTTCAAAAGTACCCGCTACACCATGAATTTATCCGGCAAAGTTGCCATCGTGACGGGCGTAAGCAGCGGCATCGGCCGCGCCACCGCCGAAGCCCTGCTGCAGCGCGGCGCCGCCGTGGCCGGCTGGGGCCGCCACGCCCCCGAGGGGCTCGACCACGACCGCTTCCAATTTTTTGCCTGCGATGTGCGCGACGAGCACGCCGTAGCCGAAGCCTTCACCAACACCCAGCGCGAGCTAGGGCTCGAGATTCACGTGCTGGTGAACAACGCCGGCCTCGGCATCTTCGGGCCCATCGACGGCTTCAAAAGCGAGGACTGGCACACGATGTTTGACACCAACGTGAACGGCCTGTTTTACTGCACCCGCGCCGCGCTGCCCCAACTGAAAAAGCAGCGTGAGGGCCATATCATTAACATTGCTAGCCTGGCGGGCACGGCCGGCACTGCTAACCTAGCCGGCTACTGCGCCACTAAATATGCGGTGCGGGGCTTCTCCGACGCGCTGTTTAAGGAGGTGCGGCCCGACGGCGTGCGCGTGACGTGCGTGATGCCCGGCTCGGTTGAAACCAACTTTGGGGGCAAGGAGCCCGGCGCCCAGCCCGACCCCACCAAAATGCAGCCCCAGGACATTGCGGCGGCCATCGTGCACGCCATCGAGGCCCCGCAGGAAACCATGATTTCCGAGATGCAGCTGCGGCCCACGAACGTGAAATAGCAGAAGTTGCGCGAGCCGCAAGGCAGTGAAGCTACCTTTGCGCCTTGTGTTTTGGCATCGCCTGCCGGTGCGGACCCCGCCGTGCCATTGCACTAGAACGAGTTGCCTAGGGTATCGTTCTGGTGCGATGGCACGGCGGGGTCCGCACCAATGGGTAAAGATGTGCGTAATTTTGCCCTGCTATATGGTTGAGGTTGAGCATTTAGTAAAAACTTACGGCGAGCAGCAGGCCGTGGCCGACATCAGCTTCCGGGCTGATAAGGGCGAGATTGTGGGCTTTCTGGGACCGAACGGGGCGGGCAAAAGCACGACCATGAAAATAGCCTTAGGGTACCTGCCGCCCACCTCGGGCACCGTGCGCATTGGCGGCCACGATGTGCAGCAGCAGCCCCTGGAGGTGCGCCGCCGCGTGGGCTACCTGCCCGAGCACAACCCACTGTACTTAGATATGTACGTGCACGAGTACCTCGAATTTATCGGGGGCGTGCACGGCCTGCGGGGCCGCGAACTGCGGCAGCGCGTAGCTTGGCTGGTGCAGCGCGTGGGCCTCACGCGCGAGCAGAACAAGCAAATTGGCGCGCTTAGCAAGGGCTACCGCCAGCGCGTGGGCCTGGCCGAAGCCTTGGTGCACGACCCCGAGGTGCTCATTCTCGACGAGCCCACCACCGGCCTTGACCCGAACCAAATCAGCGAAATTCGCGACCTTATTCGCGAGCTGGGCGAGAACAAGACGGTCATTTTCAGTACGCACATTCTGCCCGAGGTAGCCGCGCTGTGCTCCCGCGCCATCATCATCAGCCGGGGCCAACTGGTGGCCGATGCGCCCGTGGCCGAGCTAAGCGCCCGCGCCGCCGGCGAAACCGTGCTCCGCGCTGAGTTTGAGGGCCCGGTGGCCCTAGGGCCCCTGCAAGCCCTGCCCGGCGTGCGTGCCGCCGAAGCCGGTGAGAAGGCTGGCGTGGTCATCATTCGCACCGACCCTGGCCGTGACGTGCGCGCCGCCGTGTCGCGCCTAGCCGTGGAGCAGGGCTGGCTGCTGCTGGGCCTGCGCCAAGAACAGCAGAGCCTGGAAGCAGTGTTTGGGGAGCTGACGAAATAGCTTAATGAATTAAAATAGGACGTCATGCTGAGCGCAGCCGAAGCATCTCTACCGAACGGTACCCTAGGCAGCGCAGGGGAGATGCTTCGCCTGCGCTCAGCATGACGTTTTTTTGCAGCGATGCTAACAATACTTAAAAAAGAATTTAATGCCTTCCTCAACTCTCCCGTGGCCTATGTGGTCATTGGGGTGTTTTTGGTGGCTACCGGGCTGTTCGTGTGGGTGTTTCCCGATAGCAGCGTGCTCGACTACGGGTACGCCGACTTGCAGTCGCTCTTCAACCTCGCGCCTTGGATTTTCCTGCTCCTGATTCCGGCCATCACCATGCGCACCTTCGCCGAGGAGAAGAAGGCCGGCACCCTGGAGCTGCTGCTAACCCGGCCCCTGACCGACGGCGAGTTGGTAGGCGGCAAGTACCTGGCCTGTCTGCTGCTGGCGCTGCTGGCGCTGGTACCCACGCTGCTCTACTACTACTCGGTGTACCAACTAGGTACCCCTAGGGGCAACATCGACTCGGCGGCTACCGTGGGCTCATACCTGGGGCTGGCACTGCTAGCGGCGGTGTTTGCGGCCCTCGGGGTGCTAGCCTCGGCCCTCACCCGCGACCAAATTATTGCCTTTGTGCTGGCCGCCGTGGCTTGCTTTCTGGTGTATGCCGGCTTCGACTCGCTGGCCTCGGTGCTCGATGGGGCACCCGCCTACTACGTGAGCCAACTGGGTATCGCGGCCCATTACCGCGACCTTAGCAAGGGCCTCATCGACTCGCGCGACGTGCTGTATTTCCTCACCGTGGTGGCCGTGGCGCTGCTGGGCACCCGCCTAGCGTTGCGCAGCCGCACCTGGTAGCTTTTTAAGCTAGTAGCTACTGGCTGCCAGCCAATAGCTTTTTTCTGAACGACCTCTGCGTCCCTTCTGCGAAACCCTCTGCGTCTTCTGCGGTGAAAACACCCTAGGCACTCGACTTGCTTAAAATGATTCCTAATCCAGAGCTACCGGCCGCTAGCCAAGCGCAGTCAGCCAAAAGCCGCGACCTTACTCGCTTCGCCGCCGTTGTGGGCGCGCTGCTGCTGCTCAACTTCGTGGCTCAGCGGTTCTTCTTCCGGCTCGACCTGACCCAGGAGAAGCGCTACACCATGTCACCGGCTACCAAGCAGTTGCTGAGCAAGCTGCCCGAGCCGGTGAGCGTGACGGTGTACCTCACCGGCGATTTTCCGCCCGCGTTCCGGCGGCTAGAGCAGGCCGTGCGCGAAACCCTGACCGAGATGCAGGTGTATGGCGGCGCCAACCTGAGCTACGTGTTCGTGGACCCCAGCGCCGCGGGCACCGAGGCCGGGCGCAACCAGTTCTACCAAACGCTGCTGAAGAAGGGCCTGCGGCCCACCAACCTGGGCAGCAACGAAAACGGCAAGCGCGTCGAGAAGCTGGTGTTTCCGTGGGCCGTGGTGCAGGCTGGCACCCAAACCCGCAACGTGCAGCTGCTGCGCGGCAACCAGGCCCTAGGCCCCGAGCAGCGCCTCAACCAAAGCATTGAAGGCCTGGAGTATGAGCTGAGCAGCGCCGTGCGCCAGGTGGCCCCGGTGGCGGGCAGCCGCCCCCGCCTAGGCGTCATCGACGGGCACGGCGAGTTATCCAACATTGAGCTGGCCGACATCCTAACTGCCTGGAGCCAGAGCTACGACGTGTTTCGGGTGGATTTGAGCAAGGTGCAGGACCTGCGCGGTAACCTCTCGGCCGTGGTCGTTGCCAAGCCCACCCGGCCCTACTCGGAGGAGGACAAGTACAAACTCGACCAGTTTATCACCCACGGCGGCCGGGCCATGTTCTTCGTCGATGCCCTGCGCGTGGACCTCGACAGCGTGGCCCGCAACGGTGCGTCGCTGGCTACGCCCTACAACCTCAACCTCGACGACCTGCTGTTTCGCTACGGCGTGCGCCTAAACCCCAATCTGCTGCTTGACCTCAACTCGGGCCAGATACCGCTGGTAACGGGCATGGAGGGCAACAAGCCCAAGATTGAGCCGCTGCCTTGGCAGCTCTACCCGCTCATCAACCGCTTCGGCCCCACCAGCCCCATCACCCGCAACCTCGACGCGGTGCTGACGCGCTACGTGGGTAACATCGACACGGTAAAGGCCCTAGGGGTGCGCAAAACCCTGCTGATGAGCACCTCGCGCTACTCCCGCGTGCTACCTGCGCCGGTGCCCATCAACTTCAACGATGCTCGCCTCGAGCCCGACCCCAAGAAGTACCAGAATCCCTTTCAGCCGGTAGGCTACCTGCTCGAAGGCCAGTTCCGCTCGCTGTTTGCGAACCGCGCCCGCCCCGGCACCACGCAGTACCTGCCCGACCAGGACGCCAGCGCCAAGCCCGGCAAAATCGTGGTGGTGTCGGACGGCGACTTCCTGCGCAACGACGTGGACACCCACGCCCAGCCCCCTAGGCCCCTGCGCCTAGGCTACGACCGCCTGGCTAATACCGAGTTTGCCAACCGCGAGCTTATTCTGAACGCTACCGACTACCTGCTCGACGAGTCCGGCCTCATCGCCGTGCGCGGCAAGCAAATCACCCTGCGCCCCCTCGACAAGGTACAGTTGGCCGAGCACCGCACCGGCTGGCAGGCCCTCAACCTAGGGCTGCCCCTAGGGCTGCTGGCGTTGTTTGGGGCGGCGCGGGCCTGGTGGCGCAAGCGCCGCTACGCCCGGTTTTAGAGGGTTATAGTGAGCCCGAATCGGGCCAATGCCGCCAATAGGTGTTGGCAGCTAGTGTAGGTTGGTAATAATTTGTATCGCCAGTGGCTAACACTGTAGCTATTTGTTGCCATGTTTCATAGCTGCTGGGGCGATTTTGCGCCCACTCGCTGTGGTTGTGCCGCTCTTGTTGCTGCTGGTGGGCGTGCATGAGCGCCGCAAGGTTATCTGACGTTATGCCAGAAGCATTCAGACTAGCCTGATTGACCTGGTAAGTTGCGGTGATGACTTCGGGTGTAAGCTCCGGTATAAAGACTTGGTCAAAATCCTTATGGTGCCATTCATTCAATACCAGGATTTTTTGCAAGTGCGCGGGAAGGGACTGATACAGCTCGTCATCGGTGGCCCGCAGCAAGTCAGCGTGTTTTTGAATCAGTAGGCGGCCAGCCTCATCAAGTGTGATGCGTCCTGGCTCATATTCCATCAACTTTATACCCGCTTGAACATAAACTGCTGGGTCATACGTGAGCGGAACCAGCGTATCGCGAATAAGCAACATGCTGACATCCGGGTTCAACAGCTCATCGGTAGTGACTGCTTGTTGGGCTTCCCAAGCGATAGGGCTACCGTACTGCACATTAACCGTGCGATTGTTGTATTCTGGTAGGTTTATAAGGCAATTGCCATAATAAAACAGCTCTAGTTCAATACTGCCAGCACGGGGCGAATAGCCCAGCCGCTCCGCTACCACGGCCCACTGGTCACCGGCCCGAAATAGATTAAGACGGCAATCAATGAGGTAAGAATAGGGGTGCCCAAGCGACACAAATGAGTGATAATAGCCGTCGTTGGCGCAGTCTAAGGTGTGCAGAATAGCGGATGTGTTGAGCATAGGATTAAAAGTAAGCTAATAAATAAGCACTACCGCTTTCATTGCATCGTTTTGCATAGGTACGCCTAGTGCTGAGTGCCTCCCCGTAGCTTTGTAATCCGTCGTTACAATCCCTTCCTACCCATGCGCTTCCTTTCTTCTGCCATAACTGCGCTGCCCCTGGCTGCCCTGCTGGCCGCCTGCGCCCACAATGCCGTGCCCACCACTGGCACCGACAAATCCGGCAAAACCGCCGAGGCTACGCCTCAGCCGGCTCGCTCCACCAGCAGCCGCTTCGTGGCTACGACGCCCATTATCGACGGCAAAAGCACTGACTGGGGCACCGATTCGCTGCAATATGATGCGGGCAGCCACTTGCAGTACCAGGTGCTCAATGACGCGCGCACGCTCTACGTGCGCCTGCGCTCAGCCGATGCCAGCACCCAGGCCAAAATGGCCATGCTAGGCATGACCACCTGGGTCGATAGCACCGGCCGTAACCAGCAGCAACTGGGCATTCACTACCCGCTGCCCATCGATTTGAAGTCGCTGAAAGGGGGCGAAGAGCGGCCCGCCGGTGCCATGGGCCCCTCGGCCGCCGAGCGCCAGGCCATGCACGTGGCCCGCCTGCGCAGCGTAATCGCCGACGCGCACACCATCGAGCTGCTCAAGTTCCGGGGCAGCAAAGAGCCCGTGCTTACCGACTCCGACGCCCCCCTAGGGGTGAAGGCAGCCATCGGGCTCGACGACAAGGATAACCTGATTTACGAGCTGGCCGTGCCACTACGCCTCATCTACAAGCGTGTGCCGGCCCTGGCCACCGGGCAGCGCGCCAACGTAGGTATCTGGTTTATTGGCGATAAGCTGAAGCCCGAGCCCGGCAGCCAGCAGCAGTCCGACATGAGCGTCGTGGGTCCCGGCGGCATGGGCGGCGGTATGTACGGGGGCGGCATGGGTGGCTACGGCGGCCGGGGCTACGGCATGGGCCGCGGCTACCGCGGCGGCAGCACCAGCACTTTCCAAACTTTCGCCCTAAAAACCAACGCCCAGCTAGCCGGGCAATAACCACCACGCTGCTAGGCAAAAGGCCCGGCCAACTTCACGCACCGTGAAGCTAGCCGGGCCTTTTGCCTAGCAGCGCGGGGCTACTTCACTATTTTAAACAGGGTGCCGGCCGGCAGTTGGTCGCCAAGCTCCATCCCGTTCACGATGGCCAGCTCCTCGAGGCGGCCGCTGGCTACCCCGTTGGCCGTGAGGGCTTGGCGCAGGGTAGTGGCGCTCTTGGCCTGCCGGATGCTGATGCGCTCGGCCTGCTTGTTGAGCCGGCTGGCGTCGGTGAGGCGCTTGTAGCCCTGGGCCACTTGGTCAAACTGCGGGGCGTAGGTGCCAAACGAGGCCGTAGGCGCCAGCCCGAGCAAGGCGAAGTTGCTGTTGCCGTCTTTGATAACGTAGCCCCGCACCCGCGCCGGCGTGGAAGAAGAGGAGGATGACGAAGCTGCCTGGTCGCCCTCAAACGCTACCGCCGAAAACCCGTTGATAGTCGTGTTCTGGGCCTGCGCCGCGCTGAGGCCCAGCTGCTTGGCCACGCTCTGGGCGGCCGCTTCGGGCGTGCCCGCGGGGGCCGCCAGAAATACGAGCAGCGCCTTGCCGCTGGGCTCGGCCATTTGGAATTGGGCAGGCGTATTCTCGGTTTTCCAGCCGCTGGGCACTGGCAGGCTGAACTTCAGGTCCGGGTGGTAGAAGACGTTGTCGGCCACGTAACCCTGGCGCGGGTCGTTGCCGTACACCAGGCCCTCAATCGAGCGCAGGTAGCTGTCGCGGTTCACTTTAAGCGTGGTCTTACCTAAGTTCTGCTTAGCTTGCGCGGCCAGGCCCTTCACGCGCTCGTAGCGGTCGGCCGAGTTGGGGTGGGTACTCAGGAAGCCGGGCGTGCCGGCGCTGCCGCTGGCCTTCTCCGTGCGCTCCAGCGTCTGGAAGAAGTTGGCCATGTGCGAGGCGTCGTAGCCGGTCTTGGTGGAGTATTTCACCCCTAGGCCATCGGCTTCGTTCTCGGCGTCGCGGCTGTACTTGAGCAGGCCCAACTGCACGCCGCCCTGCACCACATTGCCCACTACCGACTTCATGAGGTTTGGTGCCGCTATCGAGCCCACGCCCATCAAGATGCTGGCAATGGTCGATTTGGTTTGCTGCTTCTGCCCGTGCCGCGCCGTAATATGGCCCAGCTCGTGGCCCAGCACCCCCGTAAACTGCGCCTCGTCGTTGAAGTACGCCATAATGCCCCGCGTGAAGTACACGTGCCCGTCGGGCGTGGCAAAGGCGTTAATAACCGGCGAATCGACGATGGTGAAGCCGTAGTCGCCGGGCCGGTCCGAGATGGCCGTCATGGCCTTGCCCTGCTTGGTAATGTAGGCTTGCAGCGCTTGGTTGTTGTAGAGGCCAAACTGGGCAATTACTTGCGGGTCGGGCTGGGCACCTTGCAGCGGGCGCGACGAGGGCACGGCCGCCCCTAGGGGTAGCAGCAGCAGCAAAGCAGCGGGCCGAAGCAGGCGGCGGAAAGAAAAGCTCATAGTAAGCGTAGGGAAAGAAAGGTGAGATGGGGTAAGCGCGAAGGCGGCGCAGCCCCGCCGCGTAGGCGGCAAGTAGGCTAAACCAACATTCGGGCCAGTGCAAAAAAAAGCTCCGCTGCCGAAACAGCGGAGCTTACTAAACGCCAACTCGGTATGAAAGTTACGTGAGCTATTCGCGCAGCAGCTTGTCCACCGTGCGGTTGAAATGCGCTTTCTCCTCCTCGTAGTACTTGCCCGTGCCCGGCCCCGAAAAGCCAGTATGGATGCTACGCACCACGCCCTTTTTATCCAGGAAGATAGTAGTCGGAAACGCCAGGAACTTAGCCAGCTGCGGCATCGACTTGGCCACCGAGTCTTTGTTTGATACCCCCGCCACGGCCACATCGTAGCCTACGTTCAGCCCCTTTTTCATGGCCCGCAGGCGCTCGGCAGCTTGCGCATACTCGGGGCTGCGCTCGTACCCTAGGCCGATGACCTCCACCCCGCGCTGCTTGTTCTGCTGGTACCACGGCGCCAGGAAGCGCGTTTCGTCCATGCAGTTGGGGCACCACGAGCCCAGTACTTGCAGCACCACCACCTTGCCACGATACTTAGCATCGGTAGGGGAGATGCTGGCCCCCGCCACCACGCTTGGAAACTTAAATTTCAACCGCGACTCGCCCTTCTTCAGGTAAGTAAGCGTGTCGGCATTGGGCAGCTTGGCCCTAGGGTCGGGTGTCGCCGTCCAGGTCTCGTGGCCGGATTTGCCGGAGTAGAAGTCGCCTTTAATTTCCCGTGCGCCGGCCATGCCATCGAATAGGAAGGCGTGGTTACCATCGAAGGTACTGAGTAGCAGGTGGGGAGCATCGCCCTGTACCTGCAAACGCCCCGATAAAAAGCGATAATCACCTGTGGTTGTCAAAAACGTACCGGTTAGGCTATCACGGTTATTGCTCTTAAAGATGCCAACAGCTGGATAAGTGGTGCCTTTCTCATCACGGAATTGTACGCTGTAGGTGGCTCCTGTCCCTAATAAGCTCGTCCCAGCTAAGCTTTTAGCATCTTCCTCCTGCTTGGGTAATGCTGCTCCCGTTACTGCCACCAGCGGCACTCGGTACGGCGTCTTAGTATCGTACTTCACCCAGGCACCCTTCAGCTTATCCTTGCCGTCGGCCCGCACTACCAAGGCCGCATCAAAGACGTGCAGGCGGATGGTAACCGAGTCGCCAGCGGCCGTGATGGAGTCGCAACGAAGGTGTTCCTCTCTATTCAAGCCTTTGTTAATAAGATACACCACGGGCTTGCTATCCTGAACTTTTACCCTGAATAGGAAGGGTAGCTGCCGGCCCTGAATGGCTAGCTCGCCGTGCCAGAGGCCAGGCGTAAGGAGGGTAGCCGCTGAAACGGCCGCGGCGGAGTTGGTTTGCTGCGTGCTGCTTTGGCCGCAGGCGGCCAGCAGGGGAAGCGTAGCTACCAGCAGGCGGGGAAGTGATAGACGCATAAGCGTGTGAAGTCAGAAAGTTGGGCTAAGAAAAGCCAGCTTAGTTAAACAGTGCCTTACCTGCAGGTTGCTGGCGTGGTCAAGCGCAGCCGAAATAAGAAGGGTGCCCCTCTCAACAACGCAATTGCTTAGACTGTTTCTAAGTATGTGCGTAAACTAGTATACAGCCCCCCGGCTAGTTACTTTTGCGACCAAGCTACATTTTCCCCACTCTACTTATGGCGTTTGACCTTGATATGATTCGGGCCGTGTACGCGGGCCTCGGCTCGCGCATCGAAGCGGCCCGCACGGCCGTTGGCCGCCCGCTTACCCTGACCGAAAAAATTCTCTACGCCCACCTCTACGGCGGCAAGCAGGGTGAAGCCTACCAGCGTGGCGTGAGCTACGTAGACTTCTCGCCCGACCGCGTGGCTATGCAGGATGCTACCGCCCAGATGGCGCTGCTCCAGTTTATGCAGGCTGGCAAAGCCTCGGCCGCCGTGCCCAGCACCGTGCACTGCGACCACCTCATCCAGGCCCGCGATGGTGCCACTGAGGATTTGGCCGAAGCCAACGCCGAAAACAAGGAGGTGTACGACTTCCTCGCCTCGGTTTCTAATAAGTACGGCATCGGCTTCTGGAAGCCCGGCGCTGGCATTATCCACCAGGTGGTGCTCGAAAACTACGCCTTCCCCGGCGGCATGATGATTGGCACCGACTCGCACACTCCCAACGCGGGTGGACTAGGCATGATTGCCATCGGTGTAGGCGGCGCCGACGCCGTGGACGTGATGGCCGGTATGCCCTGGGAGCTGAAGTTCCCGAAGGTGATTGGCGTAAAGCTCACCGGTAAGATGAGCGGCTGGACCTCGGCTAAAGACGTAATTCTGAAGGTGGCCGGCATCCTGACCGTAAAAGGCGGCACCGGTGCCATCGTAGAATACTTCGGCGAAGGTGCTGAGAGCCTGAGCTGCACCGGCAAGGGCACCATCTGCAACATGGGCGCTGAAATCGGGGCTACCACCTCGGTATTTGCCTACGACGAGAAGATGGGTGATTACCTGCGCAGCACCGACCGCGCCGACATTGCTGAGCTAGCTAAAGGCCAGTGGGACCACCTGCGCGCCGACTCGGAGGTATACAACAGCCCCCAGGACTTCTACGACCAGCTCATCGAGATTGACCTCAACACGCTGGAGCCCTACGTGAACGGTCCTTTCACGCCCGACGCGGCGTGGCCAATTTCGGAGTTTGCCGCGGCTGTGAAAGAGCACGGCTGGCCCGAGAAGTTGGAAGTAGGTCTTATCGGTTCGTGCACCAACTCGTCGTACGAGGACATCACCCGTGCCGCCAGCATCGCGAAGCAAGCCGTAGACAAGGGCCTGCACGTAGCCGCCGAATTTACCATTACGCCCGGCTCGGAGCAGGTGCGCTACACGGTAGCCCGCGACGGCCTCCTCGACACATTTGCCGAAATGGGCGGCGTAGTGCTGGCCAATGCCTGCGGCCCGTGCATCGGCCAGTGGGCCCGCCACACCGACGACCCCAAGCGCCGTAACTCTATCATTACGAGCTTCAACCGCAACTTCGCCAAGCGTAACGACGGCAACCCCAACACGCACGCCTTCGTGGCCTCACCCGAAATCGTGACGGCCTTCGCCATTGCCGGCAGCCTCGCTTTCAACCCCGTAACCGACACGCTACCCGGTAAAAACGGCCCCGTAAAGCTCGATGAGCCCCAGGGCATTGAGCTGCCGCCGGCTGGCTTCGCCGTGGAGGATGCCGGCTTCCAGGCTCCGGCCGCCGATGGCTCGAGCGTAGAAGTACTCGTGGACCCCACCTCGCAGCGCCTCGAACTCCTAGCCCCCTTCAAGGCTTGGGAGGGTACCGACCTCCTAGGGCTGCGTTTGCTCATTAAGGCCCAGGGCAAGTGCACCACCGACCACATCTCGATGGCTGGTCCTTGGCTGAAGTTCCGCGGGCACTTGGATAACATTTCCAACAACATGCTCATCGGGGCGACCAACGCCTTCAACGGCGAAACCAACTCGGTGAAAGACCACGTGACGCAGGGTGAGCCCTACGTGACCGTGCCCATGGCCGCCCGCGTACTGAAAAGCGTTGGCGTTGGCTCGGTAGTAGTTGGTGATGAGAACTACGGCGAAGGCTCGTCGCGCGAGCACGCTGCCATGGAGCCGCGCCACCTGGGCGTGCGCGCCGTGCTGGTGAAGTCGTTCGCTCGCATCCACGAAACCAACCTAAAGAAACAGGGTATGCTGGCTTTAACCTTTGCTAATAAGGCCGACTACGACCTGATTGAGGAGGACGACCAGCTGGACATCCTCGGCCTGACCGACTTCCGCGAGGGGCAACCCCTGCAAGTTCGCCTGCGCCACGCCGATGGTGATACTGACCTCATTACGGTGAACCACACCTACAACCAGGGCCAGATTGGCTGGTTTAAGGCTGGTTCGGCACTGAATTTGATTAAGATGCAAGAGGCCGGGCAAGCCGTGTAGGAGGTTGCTCGCTGCCTGTTGCGAAAACGGCCGCCCTGGTATCCGGGGCGGCCGTTTTGTATCTATGCAAAATGCAGATTCCTAGCATCAGAAATTGCGCACGCAGAAATACGGTGTATGAAAAAATACTACTATTTGGCTTTACTGCTGGTAGGACTACTAGTACCTGGACGGGCACAATGAATAGTGCAAAGCGTAGTAATAGTTGCTTCTGATAACGGCCTACTACCTGGAGTGACTATGCTGCTCAAAGGCACGGATTTCGGTACATCTACCAAGCGCACTGAAAAAATGCTCCGCTGGAAAGACATCCTTTATTACGCCCGCTATAGCAACCCGGAGCCCCCTAGGCGGGTGGCGCTGACTGAAGCCGAGTGGCGGGCGAAACTGACGCCCGAGCAGTACCACGTATTGCGCGAGAGCCACACCGAGCCGCCCTATCGCAACGCCTATTGCCGCCGCTATGAGCCAGGCACGTACGCCTGCGCGGGCTGCGGCAGCGTGCTATTTGAGGCTGCTACCAAGTACCACGGCATATCGGGCTGGCCCAGCTTCACGCACCCAGCGGCCAAGAGCGCCATCAGCTACCACCACGACGACAGCCACCAGATGCAGCGCATCGAGGCGCGGTGCAACGTGTGCGGCGGGCACCTAGGGCACGTGTTTCCGGATGGGCCGGCGCCGAGCGGCGTGCGCTACTGCATCAACTCGGCCAGCCTAGTGCAATTGGTGCCGGAAGTGCAACCCTAGGGCCGTTTTGGGGTTAAGAGGGCCTAGAGCCTTTAATTCCCTCTTTCTACTATGCAGCACCGCACACTCGGCAAAACCGGTTTTTCCATTTCTGAAATCAGCCTCGGCACCTGGCAGGTGGGGGGCAAGTGGGGCGAGCCCTTCAGCCACGACAATGCCGACCGCATCCTAAACGAAGCGGTAGACAAGGGCATCAACTTTATCGATACGGCCGACGTGTACGGCGACGGGGAGAGCGAAAAGGCCGTGGGCCGGCTCGTGCGCAGCCGCGCGGGCGAGCGCATCTACGTGGCTACCAAGTGCGGGCGCCGCTTGCAGCCCCATACCACCGAGGCCTACCAGCCAGCCGCCCTGCGCGGCTTTGTGGAGGATAGCCTGCGCAACATGGGCCTCGACACGCTCGACTTGATTCAACTGCACTGCCCGCCTACGGAGGTGTACTACCGCCCCGAGATTTTCGAGCTGTTCGACCGGCTCAAGGAAGAAGGTAAAGTGCAGAACCTGGGCGTGAGCGTGGAGAAGGTAGAAGAGGGCCTAAAGGCGCTGGAATACCCCAATGTTACTACTATCCAGCTTATCTTCAACATGTTCCGGCAGCGGCCGGCCGAACTGCTGTTTAAAGAAGCCCAGCGGCGCGACGTGGGCCTAATTGTGCGCGTGCCACTGGCCAGCGGCCTGCTCACGGGCAAGTTTTCGTCCCAGACGCAGTTTGCGCCCGACGACCACCGCAACTTCAACCGCGACGGCGCCGCCTTCGACAAGGGCGAAACCTTCTCGGGCGTCGATTACGAAACGGGCCTGGCGGCGGTGGAAGAGCTGAAAAAGATTTTCCCAGGCCAGCCCAACCTGGCGCCGCTAGCCCTGCGCTGGGTGCTGATGTTCCCGGAGGTGAGCTGCGTGATTCCGGGCGCCTCGCGGCCCGAACAGCTGGCTTCTAATCTGCAGGCCGATGCCTTGCCGCCACTCTCGGCCGAGCAGCTGCAGGCCGTGCGCGCTATCTACGACCAGCGCATTCGGCCGCTGGTGCACCAGCTGTGGTAGGGGCCTAGGGTGCAGGTGGGGCCGCGGCAACAACAGCCTAGGCTTACATTTGGCGGCCTACCTTCCCACGACCCTGCTCCAATGGACCTGAAAGAACTCGAAAACGGTGTCAACCCCGCTACGCACTGGTACTACCAAAGCAAGAAGCTGCCCCTGCTGCGCTATGCACAGAAGGCGCTGAAAAGCGGCCAGCCGATAACCATTGTGGACATTGGCGCCGGCTCGGGATTCTTTGCGCTAGAGCTGGAGCAGCGCTTCCGCGACGCCATTGCCAAGGTGTATTTGGTGGATACGGGGTATTCGGCCGAGGAAATGGCACCCACGCAAGGGCAGAAAATAGAGAAAGTGCACGCCATCCCGGACCGCATCGAAAACGGCCTGGTTATTCTGATGGATGTGCTCGAGCACTTGCCCGACGACTTGGCTATGCTGCGCAGCGTGAAGCAGGCGTGCGTGGGGGACAATAACTGGTTTTTCATCACGGTGCCCGCTTTCCAGTCTCTGTGGAGCGGGCACGACGTGTTTTTGGGCCACTACCGGCGCTACCGCATTCCGATGCTGCGCAAGGTGCTGCAAGAGGCTGGCTTCCGCCAAATTAGCAACTACTACCTCTACGGCTCGCTGTTTCCGCTCATCTGGGGCGTGCGCCAGCTCAGCAACCTGCGCAAGAAAGAAGCCGCTTCAAACATGCGGCCGTCCAGCCCGCTGGTCAATACCATCTTGCTGGCCCTCACTTCTATCGAAATGAAAATAACGTCGGCCAATAAGCTGTTCGGCGTTACCTGCGTGGGCGAAGGAAAGATTTAAGGCCGCGTCAGGCGGCGCCGTAGGATAGCCACCTACGCCGCCGTACCTGGGTGGGCATCAGCTTACCTGCCTAGGGCTTGCTTACCGTCGCGGTCTCTAGCTCGGCCAGGTGGCGCAGGCGGTAGCAGTTCATGGCGGTGCGGCCGAGCTGCTTGAGCAGGCGGTAGTTGGCGATGGCGCCGACGGGCGCGCCTATTAAGGGGACGAGCTGAGCCAGCTTGGCGAGGTCGATGTAGTCGCGGTATTCTTGCTGGAAGGTGCGCCAGTCGAAGGCGTCGGCCTCGGCGGGCAGGGTAGCGCGGTACGCTTCCCAGTTGGCCAGGCGCTGGTAAGTGTAGTTGCGGGTGTGCTGGCTGCTGAACGCCAACTGGAACACGTACAGCAGGTACAGGCGCTCGGTGTAGTCGCGGGCGTCGTAGCCGTAGAGGGCGGCTAGCTCAAACAACAGTTTCAGCTTGAGGCCCAGCAGCAGCGGAAAATCGGCCAGCCCCAGCCAGAAGCCGCCGGCCCCGGTAGCCGCCCCTTCGGCCGACGCCGCTAGCCGGTAGCCCCGGATGCGCGCCTCCGCCCGGGCCTCGCGCTCGGCAAACGAAACGTCCCCTAGGGGCTGGCGCGTCACGAAGCCCGAGCCCGCCAGCACGGCCTGTACCATCTGCCGGATGGTGCCCGTGATGAGGCGGTGCAAGCGCTCGGGCAGCAACCCATTCAGGCGTGCCTGCACGCCGCGCGCTAGGCGGTCGAGCAGCGAGGGCGGCTGCTGCATCTGGCGCTGCCAAGGGCGCAGTTGCTCGCGCAGGCGAAGGGCATCGGACATCAGTAACCCGTGATTAATGAGTAACGTTTAGTGATTAGTGGGTTGTAAAGAAATGTCATAATAGGACAGCGAAGCGTCTCGAGCAAACAACGACCCTAGGCGGTGCGATACAGATGCTTCACTGCGTGAACGTCAGATGAGCAGGACGTTCATCATTAATCACTGAACGCTAAACGTTAATCACTGCCATTACTGCTTCGGAAGCTTAAACCGGTAGAGGCGGAAGGGATAATCGACGCGGCTTTGCCCGGCATTCCACTTGGGGGCGCGGTTTATTTGGGTGGCCGTGAGGTACATGTAGCCATCGGGCCCTAGGGCAAAGGTGTCGGGCCAGCTCAGGCGCGGGTCGTGCATTAGGGTTTCGAGGCGGCCCTGGGGCGTGACGCGTCGAATGGCGTAGTTGGGCGAGTCGCTCAGGTACACGTTGCCCGCCTGGTCGGCCAGCATGCCGTGGCTCACGCCGGTTTCACCTACTTCCTCGACCTTAGCGGCCAGAGCCTGGGGCGTCAGCGTGGCATCGGCCAGGTACTCGCAGCGGATGCGCCAGAGCTTGGTTTGGTTGATGGCGCGGTAGTAGAAGTACTGGTAGTCGTGGGTGAGCGCAATGCCGTTGACGTTGCTACTGAACGGCTTACCAGTTTTGTCTTTTACTTCCTTGCCATCGAGGCGCAGCACAAAGCCGGGCTCGGCGGCGGTGCTGCGGTGGCCTTGCAGCACGATGCGGCTCTTGCCGGTGCGCAAGTCGAGCACTACCACGGCGGCCAGCATGGGGTCGGAGAGGTAGGCTAGCTGCCGGCTCAGGTCGATGCGCACATCGTTGAGGGCGGTGCGCTCGCGGGGCAGGTCCTCGAAGCGGTAGGTGCGCTCGACTTTATTGGTACCGAGGTTGATTTTCACTAGCTTGATGCCGGCGATGACGGGCGCCTGGTCGTCGGGATTGCTGGGGTCGAGCACCCACAGGTTGTCGTCGGCATCGACCACGCAGGCCTGCGCGTTTACGAAGCGCGTGGCGGCCTGGGTCGAGTCCCACTGGTTCCAGCGGGCATCGGGGTAGGGGATGCGCTTGCCGTTCACGATTTCCGCCAGCCCGTAATCGTACGCGTAGTTTTGGTCGTTTTTCTTTTTTGGGAAGGTCATGAAAAGGCGCCCCTTGTGCGAGACGCCCACCCCAATGGGCTGATACTTGCCGGTTTGCGCCACTTCTTCGAGCGGAATCTTGAGGTCTTGGGCAGTGGCAGAAAGCATAAGCAAAGAGGCACAGGCAGCGAGCAGCAGGCGGAAGGGCATAAAGTAGGCAGCGGCGTAAAATAGCGCTGGCCTCTAGCCTACGGGTGGCCCTAGGCAGGGGTTCAGGTCGCAACCTTCTCGGCGTGGGCCGGGTAGGTACAAAGGTTTCGTGCCCCCAGGGGTGCTTTTCTTCCGCTTTTCTATGCGATACCTACTGCTGCCCTTGGTGCTGCTGGCCGCCCCAGCTCTGGCTCAAAAGCCGGCGCGCTTCACCACCATTGGCCAGGTGCAGCGCAAGCAGCCGGCCCTCGACCAGGTGCTGGCCCCCGCCGCGACCATCGAGATTATTTCGTCGGGCCACGCGCACATCGAGGGCCCGGTGTGGGTGCCCGACAGCACGATGCTGTTATTTTCCGATACCAAAACCCGTACTATTTACCGCTGGCGGCCCGATAGCGGACGCACCAAGTTTTTGCAGTACAGCGGCTACACCGGCCGCATGCCCTACGGTGAGGAGCCGGGTAGCAACGGCCTAGCCCTCGATGGCCGCGGCAACCTGCTGCTCTGCCAGCACGGCGACCGCCGCGTGGCCAGCTTGCCCCTAGCCCAGAAAAGTGGCCTGCGCACCGTAGTGGATGCCTACGAAGGCCGCCGCCTCAACAGCCCCAACGACGTGGTGGCCGCCCCCGATGGCACGCTCTACTTCACCGACCCGGCCTTCGGGCTGCCCAAAAAGGAAGCCGCCCAGCTGCGCGAACTCTCATTCGCGGGCGTATACCGGCGCACGCCGGCGGGCAGGCTTACGGCCGACGTGCAGGATATTCCTTATCCCAATGGATTGGCTTTCAGCCCCGATGGTAAGACGCTATATATTTCGAACGCCGACTCGACGCGGCCCGTTATCATCGCCTACCAGGTGGGCAAGGGCGGCAAGCTGGAAAAGCCCAGGCCTTTCTTTGATATGAGCAACTTGCCACGCCCGCGACACAAGGAAACGCCCGATGGCCTGAAGGTAGACCAAGCCGGCAACGTGTACGCCGCGGGTTTTGGGGGCTTGCTCATCCTCTCGCCCCAGGGCCAGCTACTGGGCATCATCGACCCCGGCGAAACCGTGGCCAACTGCGCCTGGGGCGACGACGGGCACTCGCTCTACCTCATGGCCACCACCTACGTGTGCCGCATCCGCACGCTAACCCAGGGCCGCCCGGGCCGGTAACGAATAAACTCGGCTGGGTAGCTTTGCGTTAGCTGGGCGGTTCTCCGGCGCGGTAGCTTGGCCGCTCGGCGAATCAATATCGGCTTATGACAACAGTTCTTCGCAAGACGTTTAAGGTGATTGGCTACGCCCTAGGGGGCATTATCGCGGTATTGCTGCTCTACGTGGTAGCAGCGTTTGGCTTGGCGCTCATTGCGGTGCCGGCCGAGCCGGTAGCGTCGGGCGGGCCCCGCATTCCGGTGTATGTATACACGCCCAACGGGGTGCACACCGACCTGGTGCTGCCCGTGCGTACGATTTACAAGGACTGGAGCCAGGAAATCAGGTACGGGCACACCACCAGCCGCGACAGCGTCGGCTACGATTACCTGGCATTTGGCTGGGGCGACAAGGGCTTTTTCTATATCCCTAGCTGGAGCGACCTCACGTTCCCAATTGCCTTTCGGGCCACTTTCCACCTGGGCACGGCTGCCATGCACACCACCTTCCACCGCGAAAGCGAGCTGAAGCCCAGTGCCACCTGCGTGCGCCTCGAGCTGACGCCCGCCCAGTACGAGCGGCTGGTGGCCTACGTGCAAGGCAGCTTCAAGCCCGGCTCTGGGGGCCACGTGCAGTACTTGCCCGGCCATACCTACGCCGGCCACGACGCTTTCTACGAGGGTATGTGGGCCTACAGCTTCTGGCACACCTGCAACGTGTGGGCTAATAAGGGCCTGAAAGTGGCCGGCCAGCGCGCTGCCCTCTGGACACCCCTTTCTGGCGGCATCTTCCGCCACTACCACAGCGAATAGCGCGTAACGCTACTATAGCGCGTAACGCTACTCACTACAATGTCGCGACTTGGGCTTCGCGCTTTTCGCGGGGCTTCTGCACGAGGTAGTAGTAGAGCAGGATGGCCAGGCCTGCGCCGAAGGGTACCATAGCCAGGTGCTTGCCGTCAGTGAAGGCGATGGGTGTGGTATCGAAGCCGAAGAACTCGCTCAGCATCCAGTACGAGTTGGCGGTAATCCAGCACACGATGGCCAGATTGTGGGCCAACTCCGACTTGAGGTGGCGGGTGCGCCAGGCAATGAGCACGGCAATGCCTAGGGTAGGCGCAATCATGGCGATGCCCAGCGGCTTCCACACCATGCACCAGCCGATGTCCTTGAGCAGCCAAAAGAGGATGTGCGTATTCTCCAGCTTGCGAAACTCGGCCGGAATGGCGTAAACAGGTGAAGTGGGCTCGGCCATGAAAAGTAAGGGGCGCTAACAGCAAGAAGCCGTAAAAATAGCTTCTTGCGTAGCCGCCGCCCCTAGGCCCTGCCTAGCGCATAGCGCCTAAAAAATCACCCGAGTTCGCGCTAGCTCCCGATGCGCTTGTGGCCCTAGGGGTGTTGCGCGGCCAGTTCGCCCAGCACTTTGGGCACGCCAGTACTGGCTGGCTCTACCACGTAGTGCACGCCGCGGCCCGATACCTCGGGCTGGTGCGGGTCGATGACGTACACGGGGCAGCCGGCGGGGGCGTAGTGCAGCAGGCCGGCGGCTGGGTACACTTGCAGCGAGGTGCCCACTACCAGCAGCGCGTCGGCGGTGCTCACTATTTCGGCGGCTTCCTCGATGGCGGGCACCATCTCGCCAAACCACACGATGTGGGGCCGGAGTTGGCTGCCATCGGGTGCCAGGTCGCCCACCACAATGTCGCTGTCGCAGTGGTAGATGGTGGCTTCGTCCTTCACCGAGCGCATCTCGTTCAGCATGCCGTGCAGGTGCAGCACCCGGCCCGAGCCCGCGCGCTCGTGCAGGTCGTCTACATTTTGGGTAATGATGCTCACCGTCCAGCCTGGTGCCTCTTCGAAGCCGGCCAGGGCTAGGTGGGCGGCATTGGGGGCTACCTCGCGGGCCTGGGCCCGGCGCTTATTATAGAAGTCGAGCACGAGGGCCGGGTTGCGCGCAAAAGCCTCGGGCGTGGCCACGTCCTCGATGCGGTGGTCCTCCCACAGGCCATTGGTGTCGCGGAAGGTGCGGATGCCGCTCTCGGCCGAAACGCCGGCGCCGGTCAGAACTACTAAGTGAGGCATGGAAAAAGAAAGGTAAGATGGATAGCGCCTTAGGGCCTCACTACGCCAGCAAGCCCCCGCTAAGGACGAAGTGAAGCCCGCCGCAGTTGCCCAGCCGAGGGCAGAAAGTGCATTGCAGTGCGCTATGCAGCGCAGTGCACAGTTGCGCGGACTCTGTAGTCCGCGACTTGCGCCTGCGTCGCGGACTACAGAGTCCGCGCAACTGTGCGCACCGTTTTCCTGCTGATGCTGAAGTTGCGCCAATCGTTTTGCATGCTTGTTTGCCTTGAGTACTGCGAGTGCTCCCTATGTGGTGCCGAGCAACTCAAACTGGCGCTCGGCAAAGCTGCGCAGGCGCTGCAGGGCCACTTCCACTTCCTGGGCATCTTCGGTGAGCAGGTTGCCATACACAATGCGGTCGGTGGTGCGCAGGGCCCGGCGCACGTCGTCGTCGTTGTGGAAGTAGGCCACCAGTTCGCTGGTGGTAAGCGAAGCCAGGTTGCTGTTTTCGAGGTTGGAGAGGTAGTTCTTCCATAGCACCACGGCCCGCTCTACCACGGCCGCCGAGCGCGACAGCGCAAAGCGCTCGCTGTAACGCGTTAGCTGGGCTAGGAAGTACACGTGGTTTTTGCGGCGCTTGTAGCGGGCGTAGCGCTGCTGCCAGCGCCGCCCGGCCGCGGCCCACACCCCACCCGCCAGCACCAGCCCCGCCGCTAGTCCCGCCTGCCAAAATGGGTAGTTGAAGGCCGGCGCCACCGGCAGCACCTCGTAGGCCGAGCGCAGGGCCAGCAGCTGCCCGCCGCCCGCAGCAGCCACCGGCGCCGTGCGGTGCAGCCGCACCGTGGCCGGGGCGGGTTGCACGCGCAGGGTGTCGCGGGGGCCGCGCAGCACCAGTACCGGCAGCTGCAGGCGCTGCACCGAGTCGAGCGAAAACGTGCGCAGGTGGTACACGGCTACGTCGAGGCTAATGCCCTGCCGGGTACGGGTGGGCCGCCAGCTCCGCCCGGCGTACTCAAAGGTGCCAAAATCGGCCAGCGAATCGGGGAAGACAACTTCCTCGCCCGGTGCGTGGCGGTAGCGCAGTTCGTAGTCGAGCGGCTGCCCTACTTCCACCACGGCCCGCGAGAAGCGCCCGGTGGGCGGCGCCTGCCCATAGGCCCCTAGGGCCGGCCAGGCCAGCAGCAGGTACAACAGGCAGGAAAAAGAAAGCCGCATCGGGAAAAGCATCAGCGCCGCGAAATAACGCACGGAGGCGCGGCCCGCGTATAGCCGCCTAGCGGCGCTGCCGAAACAGCCCCACTAGCTGGGGCACAAAATCCTCGTCGGTGCGCACCGCGAGCAGCGACACCCGCAGCCGGCGGCAGAGCGTGCGCAGCTCCGTCTGGCGCACCTCCGTTTGGGTGGCCAGCTGCTGCCGGAAGTTGGGCGCCGAGGTATCCACCCAGCGGCGCAGGCCGGTTTCGGCGTCGCGCAGCGGCACAATACCTAGGGCAGGAAACGCGGTTTCCTGGGCGGCTTGCAGCTGTACTACCACCACATCGTGCTGCCGGGCCAGCATGGCCAGCTCGCGCTCGTAACCGGTATCGATAAAATCTGAAATGAGCACTACCAGCGTGCGGCGGCGCAGCAGCCCCAGCACCTGCCGGATGCCCGCGCCCACGCTGGTGTAGCGCGAGGCAGGGGCCAGCTCATACAGCCGCTGCAGCAGGGTATAGGCGGCGCGCAGGCCCTTAGCGGACGGCAGAAATAGCTCCTTCTGGTCGGTGAAGGCCAGCAGCCCTAGGGCCGAGTTCTGGCGCGCGGCCGACAGGGCCAGTACGCCGGTCAGGTCGCGGCCCACGTCGAGCTTGCAGGCGCTGCCCACTGGCCCGCCCACGCGCTGCGAGGCGCTCACGTCGAGGGCCACCAGCACTTGCTGCTCGCGTTCCTCCTTGTAGGTCTTCACGAAAGTGCCGTGGCCCTTGCTGCTCACGGCCCAGTCGATAGAGCGGACCTCGTCGCCGTACTGGTAGAGCCGCACGTCGTCAAACTCCAGCCCATTGCCCCGAAACACCGACCCGAAATTGCCTTGCAGCTGCGCCTCCACCGCCTGCCGCATTCGAATTTCGAGGCGGCGCAGGCGGCGCACCAGCGCCGTGAGGCTGGCTGGCAGGGCCGAAGCAGAAGAAGCAGGGGGCATAAGCGAAAGGAAGCTAGAAAACGAAGCTACGCCCGGCGGGCGCTATTTTTGGGTAGTGAAACTATCGTCTCTTTGCTGCTTAGCGGCCCTAAGCCTGTCGCTCGCCGCTGGCTGTACCCGCCCCGAGGAAGTGCCCCGGCCCGCCAACCTGCTATCGAAGGAAGAGATGGCCGGCCTGCTCGTGCAGCTGCACCTGCTGGAGGCGCGCGTCGAAATTAGCCGCCTGCAGCCCGACTCGGCGCGGGCGTTATTTCTGAGCCAGAAGCGCGACCTGCTGTGGCAGCGCCACATTCCGCTCGAAGATTCGGCCTTCGAGCGCAGCTACCGCTACTACGCATCGCACGGCAAAGACCTGAGCGATATCTACGTGGTCGTAACCGACTCGCTGCAGGCGAAAACCCGCCGCCTGGGCAGCCCCCAGGGGCAGCTTCCGTACCGGTAAGGGCCCTAGGCCTCGGGCTCGGCAAAGGCGGCCAAATCGGCGAGCTGCTGGCGCACCTGGGCTTCCCAAGCGGTTTGGCGCTCCTTAACCAAGCCGTGGTTGGTTTCGCGGTCGTAGGCGTCCTCGGCTTGCTGCCACGCGGCGTAGCCCGCCTGGCTCAGCTGGTTGAACGTGGGCCCCATCTGGTCGCAGGCTACGTGCAGGGCCAGCAGCTGCTGGCGCAGGCGGCGCGCATACACCTCGGCAATATCGAAGTGCAGCTGCTCGTGGTGCAGCAGGGCGGGCGTCATGTGGGCCGCGTCGCGCACCCACGAGGTGGCCGGGTCGAAGCTGGCCCGCGCCGTGCCCATAAACACGTTATTGCGGCAACTGGCGCCCGAGTTGATGTTGGCCGAGGTAAGGGCGGCGTGGCCCTCGTCGGGGCGGGGCCGGCCCTTGAAGTCGGCCACCGTCAGCGGCCGGTTGGGCGACCAGCGGATGGAGCCGGGCGGAAGCTTCACCGTAGCTTGAGCAGCGGCCGAAAAGGAAAGGAGCAGGCTGAGAGCCAGCAGGTAGTAACGCATAGGTAGCAAGCGGCAGTTGGGCCGCGCTAGTGCCAACGAAAAATCCGGCCAAAAACTTCCCGCTCTAGCACCCGCCCCGACGCCTTTTTTACTGACCTGGCTTATTGCGCCCGCCGCCGCACCCGCCCTAGGCCACCGGCTGCCGCAGGGCGGCCACGGCTTCAGTTGCTTGCAGCAGCTCGGTGGGCTGCGGCAAGGGGGCGTCGGCCACCCGGCTCAGGCGCAGAAAGCGCAGCAGCAGCACCAGCGCCACCGCCGTCAGGCCCGTCAGCAACCCCAGCCAGATGCCCACGCCATCGAGCTTCAGCACGAAGCCCAGGGCGTAGCTCAGCGGCAACGCCAGCACCCAGTAGGCCAGCAGCGCCACCACGGAAGGCGTCTTCACGTCTTCCAGCCCGCGCAGCACGTCCAGGCCCACCACCTGCAAGCCATCCGATACCTGAAACGCGGCGGCCACGGCCAGCAGCGTAGCGGCTTGCGCGGCCACGGCGGCATCGGCCCCGTAGAGCGGCGGAATAACGTGGCGCAGCGCCAGCAGCAGCCCGCCCATCGTTACCATAAAGCCAAAGGCCAGCCAGTAGGCCGCCAGCCCCGCTTGCCGGGCCTCGGCTGGGTCGCCGGCGCCGCGCAGCTTGCCCACCCGGATAGTAGCCGCCGCCGCAATGCCAGTAGCCGCCATGTACGTGACTGAGGCCACGTTGATGGCCACTTGGTGCGCAGCCTGCGCGCGCACGCCCAGCCAGCCCATCATAATAGCGGCAGCCCCGAAAGCCCCTACCTCACACATCATCTGCCCCCCAATGGGTAGCCCTAGGGCCAACTGCCCGCGCAGTTCGGCGCCGCCCGGTTGCAGCCACTCGGCCGCGCGGGTGGGGCGGTAGGCACGCAAGGCGGGGTGGCGTAGCACAAACAAGGCCATGCCTAGCGCCATAATAGCGCGCGCCGCCAGCGACGCCCAGGCCGCGCCCATCAGCCCCAGGGCCGGCGCCCCGAAGTGGCCAAACACCAGCGCGTAACCCAACAGCGCGTTCAGCACGTTGCCGGCAATGCTGAGATACATGGCTTGGCGGGTCAGCCCCAGCCCCTCGGCCCACTCCCGGAAGCCTTGGAACACCATCATCGGCAGCAGCGACAGCCCGATAACCCGCACCCAGGGTGCAGCTAGCGCTACCACGGCCGGCGGCTGCCCCAGGTGAGGCAGGGCCAGCGGCAGCAGAAAACTCAGGGCCACCAGGGCCACGCCCACCAGCGAGTTCAGCCACACCGCACCTACCAGGAGCCGGCCCAGCCCTAGGGCGTCTTGGCGGCCGTGGGCGGCAGCCACGCGGGGCAGGTTGCCCAGGCTGATGCCCAGGCCCAGCACCATTAGCCAGGTGGTGACGCTGATGCCCAGGCTAGCGGCCGCCAGTGGCAGCTCGCCCGGCAGGTGGCCTACCATCACGGTATCGCACACGCCCACCAGTACGTGGCCCAATTGGCTCAGCATCACCGGGTAGGCAAGTAGCAGGGTAGGGCGTAAGTGCGTTTTCATTAGGGGAAAAGGAGCCCCGCCAGCCTAGGAACCCAAGGCTGGAATAGGGCAATAAAGCAGTGAGTAGGGAGTCGGCCTGGCTTGCGCCCGCCAGCTCGAAGGGGCGCGGCGCCTAGCTAGCAGGAGGCGCCGCCGTTGGCCGCACGCCCGCAAAGTTACGCCCGACCCAGCACCACGTCGGCAAAGTCGCCAGCCTCGTCTTGAAACACGGCCAGCACTTGCAAGCCCGCTCCGGCGGCTAATTCCTCAATTTGGGGCAGGGTAAATTTGTAGGAATTTTCGGTGTGCACGGCCTCCCAGGCGGCAAAGGCGAAGGCCTGCCCCCCTAGGGCTGCCACCTGCACTGTTTGGGCGCGGCGGCTCACCAGCCACGAGCGCATGGCGCCGGTGCTGGGGTCGTAGTCGGGGTAGTGCTCCCAGGCATCGAGCTGAAAGTCAGCGCCCAGCTCGGCGTTGAGGCGGCGCAGCAGGTTCAGGTTGAACTCGGCCGTGATGCCTGCCGCGTCGTCGTAGGCGGCCCGGATGCGGCGCGGCTCTTTGCGCAGGTCGAAGCCCACGAGCAGTCGGTCGGCGGGCGAAAGCGGGGCTGCTAGGTCGCGCAAAAACTGCTGCTGCTCGGCGGGGGCGAAGTTGCCAATAGTAGAGCCTACGAAAAGCACGGCCTTGGTTTCGGGCCGGGCCGCCAGCTCGGCCAAGGCGGCGCCGTACTCGGCCGCCAGCGGCTCGGTGGGCAGGCCGGGCAGCTCCTGCTGCAAAGTAGCCACCAGCCCATCAAGGGCCGAAGCCGAGATATCTACTGGCACGTAGCGCGCGGCGGGCCGTGCGGCCAGTAGCTCGCGCAGCAAAAGCTTGGTTTTTAGGCCATCGCCCGCGCCCAGCTCCACCACGGCGAGCGGTGCCTCGGGGGGGGCGCCCGCCCCGAGGGCCTGCCCAATGGCCGCGCCCTGCTCCCGAAAAATCTGCAGCTCGGTCCGGGTCGGGTAGTACTCGGGCAGGTCCATTATTTGCTGAAAAAGCTGGCTGCCCCGCTCATCGTAGAAGTACTTTGACGATAGTGACTTAGGCGTTTGGCTAAGTCCTTCCAGCACGTGGGCCGCCAGGTAAGTGGTGGTAGGTGAGGGGGCAGGGGCCGCTACCGGCTGGGGCGCGGTGGTAGGGGAGGGCGTCGTAGAAAAATGCATAAGCAGCTGGTGAGCGGCGGGTCGGCGGGCGCCTAGCCTTTCTTAGGCCATAGCAGCGAAGCTACTACCGAGCCTAACAGCAGGCCACCCACTATCCCAAGCGAAACCGGCACGGGTAGCATCAGGTTGAAATGCTCGCGCAAAAAATCTTCGGCCAGCAGCTTCAGCCCGATAAATACCAGGATAAATGCCAGCCCGTAGTTGAGGTAATGAAAGGCGTGCATCAGCCGGGCCAGCGCAAAATAGAGCGAACGCAGCCCTAGCACGGCAAATACATTGGAAGTGAAAACGATAAACGTGTTGCGCGACACGGCCAGCACGGCCGGAATGGAGTCGGCGGCAAACACGACGTCGGTAGTCTCAATCATGGCCAGCACTACCAGCAGGGGCGTGGCATAGCGCACCCCATTGCGAGTGGTAAAGAATTTGCCACCATCAAACTCGCGCGAGATGGGTAGGTACCGACTCAGGAAGCGCACCACTGGGTTATGCTGCGGGTCAATTTCGGGGTCGCCCCCGCCGCTTAAAGCCATGCGCACCCCGGTATAAATCAAAAAGGCCCCGAGCACATAAAACAGAAAGTGGAATTTGGCCAGCAGCACCGACCCCAGCACGATAAACAGCGCTCGTAATACTAGCGCCCCTAGAATGCCCCAGAACAGGATGCGGTGCTGGTACTGGTCGGGGACCTTGAAATAGGTGAAGATTAGTAGGAAAACGAACAGATTGTCTACGCTTAATGCCTCTTCTACCAGGTAGCCCGTCAGCCACTGCAGGCCTGCTTCGTGCCCTAGATGCTGGTACACGTAGAAATTAAAGGCCATTGCCAGCGTCACCCAGCCAGCCGTTTGTAGCAGCGCCTCGCGCAAGCTAATGGCGTGCGCCCGTCGATTGAGCACCAGCAAATCGAGCAATAGTAGCCCGACAATAGCTAGGTTAAATACAATCCAGAAGAGCGGTGAATTTTCCATTAAGCAGCAGTGTGCAGCCTCATACGCAAGCTGCACCAGAAGGTAGCAGCGCGTGGCCCGCACCAACCCTACGGCTACTATCGTGCCGCAACAGCCCCTAGGGCTAGCGAGCGGTGGCTACGCTTGGCGCATCCACGGGAATGTCGGCGCGGCGCGGCGGGTGCAGCAGGCTGCTCAGCTTCATTTGCACTACCCCAAATAAGGCCTCCTTGAAGATGCCCGACGACATCTTCGACTGCCCCCGCGTGCGGTCAGTGAAAATAATGGGCACCTCCTGCAGCCGGAACCCTAGGGTGTAAGCCAGCCATTTCATCTCTATCTGAAACGCATAGCCCACAAAGTGAATGCGTTGCAAATTGATAGCCCGCAGCACCCGCGCCGAATAGCACTTAAAGCCCGCCGTGGCGTCGTGGATGGGCATACCCGTGATGAAGCGCACGTACTTGGAGGCGAAATACGACATGAGCACCCGACTCATGGGCCAGTTCACCACGTTGACGCCCTGCACGTAGCGCGAGCCGATGGCCAGGTCGCAGCCCAGCACGGCGCAAGTTTCGTGCAGGCGCAGCAAGTCATTGGGGTTGTGCGAAAAGTCGGCATCCATCTCGTATACAAACTCATAGCCTCGGGCCAGCGCCCACCGAAAGCCAAAGATGTAGGCCGTGCCTAGCCCTAGCTTACCCGCGCGCTCCTCCAAAAACAGCCGGCCCGCAAATTCAGCCAGCAGGCCGCGCACGATAGCACCCGTGCCGTCAGGCGAGCCGTCGTCGATGATGAGCACGTGGAAATTTTTGGGCAGTCCCAGCACCGCCCGCACAACAAGCTCCACGTTTTCGCGCTCGTTGTACGTCGGAATTAAAACCAGGCCGGCGGTTAGCTCGCTCATCGTGGCAAAGATACGGTAGCCCTAGGCAGGGTTGCGCCACTGCCCCTAGGCCCCCGTGCAACAAGTAAATGAGTAATCGCTCAATATACTACTTGTGGCAGATAAATCATTGCTGATAAGCATACTACACCTATGCTTTAACTGCCTGTTCAGCGGCCCATTTTTCAGCTAACGCCTTGGCGTATTTAATGCAGTCGGGCACGCTAACGCCAACCGCCCAGTTAGCCACGCCCACCAGGCCGGCGGAAGCCAGCGGTGCCATGGCTTCCCGGGCCGCCGCCAGTAGGGCATCGAACTGCGGGATGCTGGCTGGCCAGTAGTAGCGCCCCTGCCAGCGTGGCGGCTGGCTGATGCCATAGAGTTGCCGCAACTCGGCGTCAACGGCAGCTAGCTGCTCGCTTTCTGGGGCCTGGGCCTGCCGGGCAAAGGGCACGCCGCCCACAAAGCTGGTAAACAGCACCTGCCCCGCCGGCGCCCGGTCGGGGAAAAGGGAGCTGGTCCAAATGGCGCCGGCCGCGTAGGTGCCCTCGCCGGGCGGATGCAGCGCCCCGAAGCCCACCAGCGGGTGCGCCACCGCCGCTCGGTCGTAGGCCGAATACACCAGGGTCATGGGCGGGTAGCGCACGGCCGCCAGGGCCTCGGCCGCCGCTGGGTGCAGCTGGTGCAGCTGGCCCGCCGCCACGTAGGCCGGCACTGCTAGCGCCACGTGCGAGTAGGAGGGCTGTCCTACCCCTAGGGGCCGACAAGCTGGCCCAAGCAGCTCATAGCCGGTTGTTGTGCGCCTAATCTCAGTAACTGGCGTGCGGGAGTGAAAGTGCGTGAGCTGCTGGCGCAAGGCCTCGGGTAGGCGCTGGTTGCCGCCGCGCAGCACCACCGTGCGCCGGCGTGCGCCGCCCGTTTGCTTCTGGCTAGCAGCTAGCCCGCGCAGCACCGAGCCGTGCTGCTGCTCTAAGGCCGCTAGCTGCGGAAACGTGAGCGAGAGCAGCAGTTCGTAAGGGTCGCCGGCGTAGATGCCGCCCACGAAGGGCGCTACGGCCGCTGCCACTACCTCGCGCCCGAAATGCCGCTCGAAAAAGGCACCCACCGTTTCGCCCGGCACGGGCGGCGCGGGGCGGTGCAGCAGTTCGCTCAGCAGCTTGAGCTTGGTGCGTAGGCTGAAGAAGCCGCTGCTCAGCAGCTTAGGCGGCGAGGCCGGCAGGGCCTGGTAGCGACCACCACGCAGCACGTAGCGGTGCTGACTCACGGGAGCAGCCTCTTGCACGGCATCGCCTAGGCCCAGCTCATTCAGCAAAGCTTCCAGTTCGGTGCTGAGCAGCAGCGAGTTGGGGCCGGCTTCGAGCTGGTAGCCGGCCGCCTCAGCCACCGACAGCAGATTGCCGCCGGGCCGTTCGTCGGCCTCAAATAAGTCGTAGGCTAGGCCAGCTTTCTGCAGGTAATAAGCCAGGGTAAGCCCCGTGAGACCCCCGCCGATAATAGCAATGCGCATAGAGTAACTGCTAGCTTTGTTGTTTCAGGTACAACAACGAAATGTCGATTTCCGCTTCCGCTGACAAGCTGCCTACGAACAAGCTGCCGCTTCCTGCTAAGAATAAGGCCATATTTCTGGACCGCGACGGGGTGCTGAACGAGGAGATGGGCGACTACGTGTGGACGCCCGACCGCTTCCGGGTGCTGCCCGATGTGGCGGCCAGCCTGGCACGCTTCAAGGCCGCTGGCTACTACCTAGTAGTCGTCACCAACCAGGCAGGCATTGCCAAGGGCCTCTATACCCGTGCCGATGTGCGAGCCTGCCACGAGCTACTGCAGCAGGCAGTTGGTTACCAGCTCGATGCGCTCTACCTAGCCCCTAGTCATCCCTCGGTGTCAGCTTCCATTCTGCGCAAGCCCGACTCGGGAATGCTCGAAAAGGCCATTGCCCGCTTCCAGCTCAACCCCGCTGTTTGCTGGCTAGTGGGCGACCGCGCCCGCGACCTCGAAGCGGCGGCCAAGGTGGGTGTGCGCGGCATCCTGGTGGGCCACGCTGAGCCTGTGGGCGACTTGCACGTGCCGCGCGCCGCCAACCTAGCCGCCGCTACCGACCTTATTCTGGGCTCTTGATACTTTAGGGCTCAACGGATTATTTTTCCTCGTAAAATGATTCTAACGCTGCTCGAAGCTCGGGAAACTCGTAGGTGAAGCCCTGGCTTTGCACCTTGTTAGAGCTCACCCGTTGCGAGCCCAGAATAATCTCGCTCATCTCCCCCATAGCTAGCTTCAGGCCGAATGCCGGTACTTTGGGTAGTATCAGCGGGCGGTGCATGACGTGGGCCAGTGTTTCGGTAAACTGCTGGTTGGTAGCCGGGTGAGGCGATACAGCGTTGTAAACCCCCTGCCACTGCGCCTGCTCCAGCATCTGCACCAGCAAGCGGCACAGGTCCTCAATGTGAATCCAGCTCATATACTGGCGGCCGCTGCCTAGGGGGGCCCCCGCGCCGTAGCGCACGGTCTTGGCAATGGGAGCCAGTGCGCCGCCTTCGGGACTTAACACGATGCCGATGCGCGGCAGCGCCACCCGCAGGCCCAGCTCTGCAATGCGGCGGGCGGCGGCTTCCCACTGCAGTACCACGTCGGCCAGGAAGTCGTCGGCCGGAGCGGCCGTGGGCGAGTCCTCATAAAGCAATTCGTCACCCCGGTCGCCGTAAATGCCGATGGCTGAGGCCGATAGCAGCATGCGTACGTGGTGCTCAGGCTTTTGCAACTCCCGAAATAACAAGTCCAGCCCGTCGAGGCGGCTGTGCAAAATCTCGTGCTTGCGCTCGGCAGTCCATTTGCCTTCGGCCACGCTGCTGCCCGCGAGGTTCACAATGGCGTCGGCCCAGAGCACGGCCGCCTCGTCGATTTTGCCCGCCTGGGGGTCCCAGCCAAATAGCTTATAATGACTGCTCTTGCCCGGCTCTCGGGTGAGCAACGCCACCTCGTGGCCATTGTCAATGAGCAGTTCGGCTAGCCGCTGCCCAATCATGCCTGTGCCACCGGTAATCAGAATTTTCATTCTCTACTAACTAAGGGAGTAACTATCAGTGCTTCGTGGAAAGTAGAGTACGGATTCGGGCGCGAAAAGCCGATGAGTTAAGCTGCCAGGCAGCCGCCCAGCTTTACTTGCTAATCTGCCGCAGAAAATCGGTGCGCAGCTGCGCGTCCTCCAAAAACTTGCCGCCATAGTCGGCCGTGATGGTGGAGCTGCTGGTGTCATTCACACCCCGGCTCATCACGCACAGGTGGTCAGCCTCTATATAGACGGCCACGTCGGGGGTGCCTAGGCTATGGCGCAGGTGCTCGGCCACCTGCCGCGTGAGGCGCTCTTGCACTTGGGGTCGCCGGGCATAGTACTGCACTACGCGGTTAAGCTTGCTCAGTCCTACCACGTGCTGGCCGGGCACGTAGGCTACGTGCGCCTTGCCCACAATGGGAACAAAGTGATGCTCGCAGCACGAGAAAACCGTAATATCACGCTCTACTAGTAGCTGCTGGTACTGGTAGCGGTTCTCAAATAGCCGCACCTCGGGCCGATGCACTGGGTTGAGGCCCTTGAACCACTCCTGCACAAACATCTTGGCTACGCGATGGGGAGTGCCGGCAAGGCTATCATCGTCGAGGTCAAGTCCTAGCTCCAGCATAATAGCCCGAAAGTGCTTGCTGATAGCCGCAATTTTTTCTTCATCGGGGCGGTCTACCACCCCGGGGTGCAAAGGCGTGCGCAGGCCTATTGGCAGCAGGGCATCGGGATGCTCGGCCGCGGCGGCCGTCAGCAAGTGAGCCGCCAAGTCGTCAGGATTTTTCTCCATAGTCTACTGCAAAAATACGGCTTAGTTCGTCTGCCGCGTGCCGGGCATGAAGTAGGGAGCTGCGCCCAAGCTCCTTAGGGGGTAGTAGCATAGGCGAAGCACACACGGTAACTAGTAAGCGGGTAGAAGCTAGAATAGCTGTTTGGCTACTAGGTTAAACTGGTGCCTAAACAATGTATAATAGTAACTTTTAAAGAAAGTGTGGAGAAATTAAAAAATTATACTTTAGCTAGGTCAAAGAGTTTGATTAGCGCGCTTAAATTTGAGCGTTCACCGGACAAAGTACCCGGTAGACCTTAGCTAACTAGCAACTCTTACCCTCTTCATTACCCTTATTTATCGCTACCATCCTATGAACCGAAAATTACTAATGCTACTGGCCCTCCTGTTCGTAGGTAGCCTGCGCGTAATGGCCCAGCGCTCGCCAGTAGATGAAGCAGACCAGAATATTAACGGCATTCCGCGTAAAGGCCAGCGCGTAAGTGTGCAGCTCGACAATAAGCGGGTAGAATCGTCCTGGATGAAGCAGTTGAGCGAGCAGTTTCCGGGTAAGGTGAAGAATAACAAGGGTATTATTACGATGGATGGTGTGACCATAACCGACATCGCACCTAATCCTATCCGCGTTATTAGCCGCGTGGACGCCCTGCCCACCGGCACCGGCATATGGTGGAGCATTGACCTGGGCAACGCTTACCTAGGCCAAGCCAGCACGCCTGCGCAGTGGAAAGCCGGTGAAAAATACCTCAAGGATTTCGCCCGCTCGCTGTACCGCGAAGACTTGGTAGCGCAGATTACGGACGCTGAAAAAGCCCTGGTAACTTCGCAGAACAACCACATGGCGGTGATTGCGAAACAGGATGCAATCAAGAAGGATATCGAAAAAAATAAGGCAAAGAAACTGGAGATTCAGCAGATGCTTGCCGCTAACGCCGCTGAACTGCAGCAACTAAACAACCAGATTGATACCAATCTGAAGGAGCAGGAAGCTGCTCGCACCGACATTGTGAACATGCGCGTAGCTCTAGAGTCGGTAAAGGAGCGCATGAGCAAGATTGAATAGTTCTGTTATCATCCTCTACACCTTAAAGAACTGGCCCTGCCGCTTGCGGTAGGGCTTTTTTGTGCCTGGGCTACCAACCCAGCCGCCATGCTTTACGTTGGGTAAACCCGGCAGCCAGTTGGTAGCCGCTACGTGACATTTATTACCCACCCCCATGGAAAAGAAAGAAGTTCAGCACCAAGTGCACCTGGAAAGCGCTATTAAGCTGCTCGGCGGCGACTTGGTAGAGGAAGCATCAAAATCGGGTATTGACAATAACCTGCAGCGTTGGATTGAGGACCTGAAAGCGGCCCACAATCCTGAATTGCACCAAATAGTAACCGACCTGCAGTCGCTTAAGGCCTTGTTGCACGGCGGCACTTACGATGCCGCTCAGGTAGGGCAGCTACTGCACCGCCTAGGCTCGGAAACTGCCCGGGTAGCCAGCAGCGCTGAAGGCAACACGCGTCCGCACGTAGAAAAGCTGGGAGCAGCCCTGCTAGCCGCTTCCGGTCAAGTGCAGGGTGGTGATACCACCCCCGACCAAGACCTCAAAAACGATAGCCGCGGCATCGACCGCCAGAGCTAATAATTTAAGACCCTAGAGCACGTGGACCACATTATGGTGGAAAGCTGAATTCTAGGCGCGCATAAAAAAAGCGTCGCTGGCAAGGCGGCGCTTTTTTTATGCGCCTCTCTCTGGCCCAAATAGTATAATTAAGTACGAATGAAAGCTTTTATATACAGTGAGCTGCCAGCTGATGTGCAGCAGCACCTAGCACATGGCGTCCGCGCGGAGGTGGAGTTGATTTACCGTACGGCGCTACCAGCCGAGCAGCAGCAAGCTGCTTTCCAGCAAGCCGAAGCAGTACTGGGTAACCCACCCGCTGAATGGTTTGCCGGCGGTGGACCGCCCCAACTGCGCTTGTGGCAGCTTGATTCGGCTGGCTTCGACCGTTACCAGGGGCTGCAGGTAGCTGGCGCGGTGGCCAATATGGGAGATTTCTTCGCCTGGCCGTGCGCCGAAACTATGGTGGCGGGACTACTGGCGCAGTACCGCGCCCTGCCCGAGCTAGTGCGCCTGCAAGGGCAACACCGCTGGGCCGGGCTGGCGATGCGTGCGCATACCGGCCTGCTACGCTACAAGCGCGTGGTGATACTTGGGGCGGGAGCCATAGCGCTGGCCGTGCGCCAACAGCTGCTGGGCTTTGAGTGCGTGGTACAACTGCTGGCGCGCACCGACCCCGCGGCCAGCTTGCACTCGCGTGAGCAACTCCGGGCGGCCCTGCCCACTACCGACATTGTAGTAAACTGCCTGCCAGGCAGCGCCACCAATTTTTTTGGGGAAGCGGAGTTTGCTGCCATGCCGCTGGGTAGCGTCTACGCCAGCGTGGGGCGCGGCAACACCACCGACGAAGCGGCCTTACTGGCTGCCTTGCAGCAGGGCCGCTTAGCTGGGGCGGTGCTCGACGTCACTGCTACCGAGCCGCTGCCATCCGCTCACCCGTTCTGGGATATGCCGCAGGTGCTGCTGACCCAGCACACTGGTGGAGGGCAGCCGTTTGAGGCCCTAGGCAAGGCCCGACAATTTGTGCGTAACCTAGGGCACTTGCAAGCCGGCGAGCCCCTCGAAAATGTGGTGAAGCTAAGCCGCGGGTACTGAGGCGCAGGGCAGAGTCTCGGAAATATCGGCTGGTTCGGTCGTCACTAACTCAGCCCCGGTGTCGCCATCGGGGAAGATGAGCCGGGCGGCGCGTTGGCGCAGCTCCTCTAGCCGCAGCAGGGCCTCGGCAACGGTCGGGTTGGCTTCGAGCCGAGCTAATAAGCCGCTGGCCCGGGCCGCTTGAAATAGCTTTTCGAGCACAAACGGCAGCACCCAGCCCGCCACGTTGGTGAGTAAGGTGCCGCGTAGGCCTAGGCGCAGCAGCAGCCGGGCGGTCATGCGTTCGAGCAGCAAGGCTTTAGCGGCAGGCAAGCCTTTATCGGCCAGGAAGTCGGCCACCAAGCGCACGTGGCCTTTTTCAATCTCAGCCCGCAGCACGTCCTGCACCGAGTCGAGGGCGCGCAGGGCGAGGCGGCCAAACCACCGGCCAGTTTGGCTGGCTCGCTGGCCCGTGTGGTGCATGGCCTGGGCAACTGGGAGCGGTAAAGTGAAACGCTTCATAGAAAGCCAGAATGAAATCAGGAAAGTTTGCGGGTAAGCTGTACGGCAATTTAGCGGCTATGTACAGCGCGCGTTACTGCCGGAAATACAAAAAGACTGGTTTCTGGGCTGTAAACAAGGTAGATAACTGATTGAATTGCACAAATAATGCCTGTTTCACCACTCGCAACCTTAAACTAACGTACACGGTACTTGTACTTACCTAGGAGAAATGTGGACGGCCGCTTTGGCCGTACTTTTGCTAGCTTTCCATCGGGCTACGGATAGTAGCTTGATTTGTCAACTGTATGTCTGATTTGCTATTCGACGTTAATTTACAGCAAGTGCCCGACGACTACCTGGCTGGTACTTGGCGAATAGCCCACCGCGTGCTGAACCGCGCCGACCCGGCCAGCCCGCTGGCCCAGGCTACTAACCTCGACCTGGGCAGCCAGCAGCTAGTGCTGGAGGCGCCCAGCCTTACTGAAACCGGCAGCTGGGACGTGCAGCGCGACGAGCTGCTAAACCGGCCCTACCTGCGGCTTAATTTCCCCAGCGAGGAACTGCGGGCCTTAGTAACGCGCCTGCGCCGCACCGCCGACGGCGCGCGCAGCCAGCTTAACCTCTACTTCAGCTCGGGCCTGGAAATGCAGCTCGACCGGCCCTAGGGGTGCGGCGCTGCCTGATTGCTATCTCTGAAATAATTGCTTTTGCCGTGTCTGCTGACTCTTCCACTTCCGCTGCGCCTGCTCAAGAAAACGAATTCAACTTCCTGGCGGATTTTATTCCGCAGCTGGTTTGGATAACCGACCCCACGGGCTTTCACACGTACTTCAACCAGCGCTGGATTGACTACACGGGCTATACGCTGGCCGACAGCGTAGGCGCCGAGATGTGGAACAACCTGCTGCACCCCGACGACCAGGCCCGGGCCCGGCAGGTATGGGGCCACTCGCTGGCTACCGGCGATGACTACCGCATCGAGTACCGGTTTAAGTCGAAGGAAGGAGAATATCGGTGGTTTTTAGGAGAGGCTCGCCCTAAGCGCAACGACGACGGACATATTGTTACCTGGTTCGGCACCTGCACCGACATCGACGAGCAGCGCCGCGCTGCCGACCAGCTAGCCGAGCGCGAAGCCGAATTTGCAACCCTGGCTGACAATATGGCGCAGCTTTCGTGGATGGCGCGCCCCGATGGGCATATTTACTGGTATAATAAGCGTTGGTACGACTATACCGGCTATGACCTGGCCGAAATGGAAGGCTGGGGCTGGGAAAAGGTGCACCATCCCGATTATATGGAGTCGGTGGTGAATTTTGTGACGGTTGCCTGGCCCAAAGGTGAGCCCTGGGAGCTGACCTTTCCGCTGCGTGGCGCCGACGGCCAGTACCGCTGGTTTTTGACCCGGGCCATACCTGTGCACGACGAACAAGGCCACCTGGTGCGCTGGCTGGGCACTAACACCGACGTGACTGAGATGCGCCAACTGCAAGAGCAACTGCAAAACGCCTATAACGACCTCGAAGCTAAGGTAACCTTCCGCAATCTAGAGTTAGAGCACGAGGTACAGCGCCTGCGCAGAGAACTAGGAAAATAATCCCTAGGGGTACGATGCAATAAAAAGGCCGGCCATGCGCTGGCTTTTTTTATGGCCAGTAGCTTCAGCGGCTCATAGGTTGAGTCCGTCTAGAGCTGCCAAAGCCCGGCTTAAACCCAGTCGAACAATCCGAAGGTTACCTTTGTGAGTGGCCGCAACTTTCGCCTACCGACCGTAGTTTTTAGCGCAATGAACAAGACCTATTGCCCCAGCTTAACCGAGTATAAGCGCCGCGTGGCGCGGGTGGTAAACATTGGTGGGGTGCCGCTGGGGGGCGATTATCCCATCCGGGTGCAGAGCATGACCACCGTGGACACGATGGACACCCTAGGGTCGGTGGAGCAGACGCTACGCATGGTGGCAGCCGGCTGCGAATACGTGCGCATCACGGCGCCCAGCGTGAAGGAAGCCCAGAACCTACTGGAAATTAAAAAGCAGCTGCGGGCGCGCGGCTGCAATGTGCCGCTGGTGGCCGACATCCACTTCACGCCCAACGCCGCCGAGCTGGCCGCCCGCATCGTGGAAAAGGTGCGCGTGAACCCCGGCAACTACGCCGACAAGAAGCGCTTCGAAGAGATTGACTATACCGACGCCAGCTACGCCGCCGAGGTCGAGCGCATCCGCGAGCGGTTCCGGCCGCTGGTCAAGATTTGCAAGGAGTACGGCACGGCCATGCGCATTGGCACCAACCACGGCTCCTTGAGCGACCGCATCCTGAGCCGCTACGGCGATACGCCACTGGGCATGGTGGAGTCGGCGCTGGAGTTCTTGCGCTTGTGTGAGGAAGAAAACTACTACGACGTGGTGCTGAGCATGAAAGCCAGCAACACGCAGGTAATGGTGCAGGCCTACCGCCTGCTGGTGCAGAAGCTCGACGAGGAAGGCTTGCAGCCCTACCCGCTGCACCTAGGGGTAACGGAGGCCGGTGAGGCCGAGGACGGCCGCATCAAGAGCGCCGTGGGCATCGGCACGCTGCTCGAAGACGGCCTGGGCGACACCGTGCGCGTGAGTTTGACCGAGGCGCCCGAGCACGAGGCGCCGGTAGCCCGCCTGCTCATCGACCGCTACACCGACCGCACTGCTCTCGCTCAGCCCATTGAGCCCCTAGGGGCTACCGAGCCGCTGGACCCCTTCCAGTACCACCGCCGCATTACCCACGAGGTAGTTAACTTCGGGGGGCTGAACGTGCCGCGCGTGGTGGCCGATATCTCGCGCCTGCCCCGTTTGGAGTACGCCGACCTGCGCGCCGCCGGGCACTTGTATTCGCCGTTTTTGGATAAATTCCAGATGTCGGACTTGGGCGCGGATTATATCTACACCGGCGAGCGGCCGGTGCCGTTCATGCTGCCCAACGGCCTGAAAGAAATCGTGAACTTCACGGCTTGGCGCGATGCGGGCCGCCGCCTGCATCATTTCCCGCTCATGACGGCCTGCACCTACATGGACGGCGAACCGCGCCACCCGCAGCTCAACTTCTTGATGCTGAACTTAACTGAGCTGGACGCGGAAATGCTGGCCGCCCTGCGCGCCGACACAGCCGTGGTGCTGGTGCTGGTAACGGAAAACGCTCACGCCATGCCCGAGCTGCGCCGCGCTTACTTCAAGCTGCTGGAAGCGGGCGTAACGTGCCCCGTCATCAACTGCCGCGCCTACGGCGACCAGCCGCTGGAAAAGACCCAGCTCGACGCCTCCACCGACACCGGCGGCCTGCTCATCGACGGGCTGGGCGACGGCATTGTGCTGGGCACTGAGCACTACGCGCCCCGCAGCCAGGACGAGTGGCTAGAGCTGCTGAGTAACCTCAACCAGCTGAGCTTCGGCATCTTGCAAGCGGCCCGCACCCGCATGAGCAAGACCGAGTACATCAGCTGCCCCAGCTGCGGCCGCACGCTCTTCGACTTGCAGGAAACCACTGCTATGATTCGCCAGCGCACCGACCACCTCAAGGGCATCAAAATCGGCATCATGGGCTGCATCGTGAACGGCCCCGGCGAAATGGCCGACGCCGACTATGGCTACGTGGGCGTAGGCAAGGGCAAAATCGCTCTCTACCGGGGCCAGGAAGTCATCAAAAAGGCCGTGCCCGAAGAACGCGCCGTAGACGAACTAATCGAGCTGATGCGCGAGGACGGTAAGTGGATTGAAAAGGAACTAGTGGACGAGCCGGTAGGGGTGTAGGAAATGCTGGACGCTGAAAAAATGCTGTTGGCTTTGCAGGCAAGCGAAGCCAACTTGCCACGCTACGCCGAGCCTTTGCGCGAGGAAAACGCGGCAGTGCTGCGAGCCCTAGGAGTAAATGCGGAAACTCAGGCATTCTTCTCGCAATTCTCTTTTGAAATGGAAATGGCGGCGGGGCAATTTACCTTCCTGCAAACCAATTGCTTGAAGAAGAACCGCGATTGGGAAGACGATTTCAGACGGGCCTTGCAGGTTAATCTGCTCTTAGTGGGTAGTGGGCTCAGCGGTGATATAGTGACGCTAGACCTGCTCGATTACCAAATAGGTATTCTGTTTCACGACTATTTCTGGGAAAAGCCGGAGGATAATCCCAGGCAATATTTAATCAAGATGAACTGCTCGCTGGGGCAGTTTTATTGGAATTCTGCCTTTATAGAAGGCTATCCTATAGACGCTTATGAAGCCGCCGCTTATATGGGGTCTGAATTCACGGGCTATGCCGACTGAATAGGTAATTTTTGTTTACCGCCCCAAAAAGAACTCCCGAAACCGCGCCAATTCCTCTAATTCCCGCTGCACGTAAGCCTCAAAGAATGATTCGCCTACTTGCCGGCGTAACACCGAAATACCCACGTCAATCAGTCGCAGACCTTGAGCGGTGAGCAGAATGTTGTCGAAGCGCTCGCCGGGGAGATTGGAGGGGCGTTGCAGGTCGTGGTGGACGAAGCCGGCGGTATGCAAGGCCCGCAGCTCATCGGTGAATACGTCGAGCCAGATTTCGCGCATTTCCACCTCATGGGCGCGGAAATCGAGCGGGTAGATGCGCTCCATCACCAGCATATCGGCCCCTAGGGCTTGGTTTACTTCCAGGCGGTTGAAGGTTACTACCAAGCCGTTCACTTCGTTAGCGAAGCGCATTTTTTCGGCCTCCGAGCCAATATCGGAACGCGTATCGTTGCTGAACAGCTTGCCGACTTCCGTCTCGGAAAGCGCGATAACCGCGTTGTTGGCCCCGCGCGAGAGCTGGCGAGGGTAACGTTTGGGTTCCATAGCAGCCTACTTGCACTTCTCCTTGCGGCGCGTGTCGATGATGTGGACGATTTTCCAGCCCTCGGCCAGCTTCACCAGCTGAAACGAGTCGTAGCCGCAGTGGCTGAACTTGGGGCCCAGGTAAAATTCGTAGGGCGCCCACACGCTGGCCAGGTTGGCGTCGATGAGCACGCGCTCGTCCCACACGGCGGGGTGGGGCGTACCCACAGCTTTCAAGAAGCCATTGATGCTTTCGGTTTGCAGGGTGGTGGGCTGGCCCGGCTGGCCGCCTAGGCCGTGAAAGACGGCGCCGGGTGCTAGGGTGCGGCGCACCAGCGTGCTGTCGCCGCGGCGCATGCCATCAAAAAAGGAAAGGACGGTTTGCTTGACGGCTTCGGTTTCGGGTGAGGCTTTCTGGGCGAGGGCGGGACAGGTGCTGGCGGCCAGCGCAAATGCGGGCAAAAGAAGGCGTGAGCGCATGGGAAGCAGTAGGTAGAAACAATAGCCTACCCGCTCGCAAGTTGCGCCCGAAAAGTGGTTGAGGAAGCGGCGTAGCTTTGCCGCCGCATGAATGCTAGTGTACTCACCGACTTCGCCACCAACGGCCACGCCACCGTGCCGGGCGTCTATTCAGCGGCCGAAGTAGCTGCGCTGTTGGCTTGCATCGAACAGGCGCCCGCGGCCGGACCCAGCTTTCGGCGCAGCCAGGACGTGTTTGCCTTTCGCAACTTAATGGGCGAGGTGCCAGCGCTCTGGCTGTTGCTCGACACGTCGGCGCTGCGTGGGGTGTTGGCCAGGTTGTTCCTTAGGGGCTGCCGGCTCACCAAAGCCATCTACTTCGACAAGCCAGCGGGCTCGAACTGGCTGGTAGCCTGGCACCAATACCTAATGATAAACGTGCGCGAGCGGGCCGAGCAGCCCGGCTATGGGCCCTAGACCGCCAAGGCCGGCTGGGTAGCCGTGCAGCCGCCCGCCGAAGTGCTGGAGCAGACCAGCACCCTACGCCTGCACCTCGACGACTGCGATGCCACCAACGGCGCGCTGCGCGTAGTGCCCGGCTCGCATTGCCTAGGGGTGGTGCCGGCCGAAACCATTGCGGGCCAGACGCATACAGCCACTGTGTGCGCTGTACCAGCCGGCGGCCTTATGCTGATGAAACCCTTGCTGCTGCACGCCTCGCACCGCAGCACGAGCCCCAGGCCGCGCCGGGTGGTGCACCTGGAGTGTTCGGCGGCCGAGCTGCCAGTCGGGCTGGCGTGGCGCGAGGGATTTGCCTTGGAATAAGGCAGTAAAATGGGCAATTAATTCGCGGTATTCGTCAATCTTTCCGGCTTGCCTGGTGTTACTTTACTAACCTACTAAGCATCTGCAGCGATGAAAAAGTTATTTGATTTTGGCCCGGCATTCGGATACTTCTTCCGCAAATCTGACCCTACGCGCAAAACGAATTTCAACTTGCGCACCATGCACTTTATCAATAAGCTAAGCATGGCCATGTTCCTCGTAGGACTGTGCGTGCTGCTGTACCGCTGGTTTGTGCGCTAGGTAGCTGCCCGATGAACATCGAGGAGTTTCGTGATTTTTGCCTCAGCCTGCCCGGTACCACCGAAGAAACCCCGTTTGGGCCCGATACGCTGGTGTTTAAGGTGCGCGGAAAGGTATTTGCCCTCACCGACCTGCAAACCTTCGCCAGCGTCAACCTGAAGTGCGACCCCGAGCGCGCCGCCGACTTGCGCGAGCGCCACGACTATGTGCTGCCCGGCTGGCACATGAATAAGAGACACTGGAACACCGTGCTTATCGGCACCGGCGCCAGCTACGCGCAGCTCCACGAGTGGATTAGGCACTCGTATGAGCTGGTGGTGGCCGCGCTGCCCAAAGCGCAGCGCGCTACGCTGGCCGAAGCCGGCGCGTAACGAATAAGTAAGACCATAAAAAAAGCCCCGCCGCATTCGTTGCGGCGGGGCTTTTTTGTGCCTACTCTTCTAGGGGGTTACTGGCCTACCAGGAACACGGCGTTGCCGAAGAGAAGCTTGCCGCTCTGCCAGAAGGCGCGGAACAAAGGGTTGTCGCCGAGGTACACCACCTGGCCGCGGCCCAGGTCCTGGGCGCCGAGCACGAAGGTATCGGTGAGTTGCGGGCGCACCTTGCTGCCCGTGAAGCCAGCATAGTAGCCATCCTTTTTGATGACGCCCACATTCCAGCCACCCTTGCCGAGGAAGCGGTACCCTAGGGGGGCGCGCACCAGGGCGGCGTAGGTGTCGCCGTAGCCGAAGGCCAGCGGGTGCGTGTTGTCGAGCTGCACCTTGTAAATGGTGCCCAGGGCCTGCTCCTCCGCATTTTCGCGCTCGGCCGCGCCATATTTTTTCAGCGTCGAGTAGGGTTTCTCACGCTCGGTTTTCTTGATGGCTGTGGAGTCTACAGCCTTGGTTTTAAGCAGGAAGTCGCGCTTATTGGCCAGGAAGCGGGCGCCGCCTTCCATGGCAATCAGCTTGCCGCCGCCGCGCACCCAGGCCCGGAGGCTTTCGAGGGCGGCGGTGGGGTAGATGTCCTGGTAGTTACCGTCGGGCAAAATGAGCACGTCAATCTTGCTCATGTTCACGCGGCTCAGGTAGTCGGTGCCGAGCACCGTGAGGGGGTAGCCGAGCTGCTGCTCGAAGAAGTGCCACACCTCCCCAAAGGCCGTGGCATCGACGCCCGGCCCGGCCACCACGGCCACGGTGGGTGTCTTTACAAAGTGCACCGTGCCCGAGCCCAAATCGTGCCCCGTGGTGCTGAAGCCCGACTTTAGGGCCCGCACCACCGTGCCCGCTGAGTCGGCCTGGGCCCGCACCACTTGGTCGAACTTAGCCCCTAGGGCCTCGTTGCTGGTGCGGGCGATGATGAGCGTGCCCGGCGCGTACTTCTGGCCCTCGGCCTCGAAGGCTTCCTCGGCAAAGCGCACCTTTACCTTCTGCTGCAGCAGGCGCGTGAGGAAGCGCACATCCTGCAGGTTGTTCCAGCGGGCCAGGTAGGCGTAGGGCTTGTCGAGCGCTTCGGGCGTGCCCTTCACGGTGGGCTGCACGGGTCGGGCGCCACTGGCGTCGAGGCGCTGGGGCAGAGCGTAGGCCTTCACCCCAAACGAGTAGGGCAGGGCCCAGGAAGTAATGTCGTAAGTGAGCGAGTCTTCGAGCTGCGGGCGGGGCTCAAACAGCACCTTCACCAGCGTCGACTTGGGCTGGTACATGCTGATAAGCACGTCCTGCGGCTGCACGGTTACATCAGTGGTTTTGCCGTCGAGGTAGCTGTAGCCCTTGGTTTTGAGCTGCTTGGGCGCAAAGCCGTAGCTGATGTTCTGGCGCTCGAGGTACTGGGTCAGCATCTTGAGCTGGCCGGGGTCGCTGCCGGCGGCCAGCACGTAGGTTTTGTAGAGGCCGCCGGGGCTGGTTTTGGCAGTGCTGAAGTAGGTCTGAAACTCGCGCAGCAGCTCGTCGTGGTGCTCGCTGGCGGCCTGCATAGTGGCGCGGCTGGCGGCGTGGTGGTGCGCAATGCGTTGCCCGAGGGTCAGGGTGTCGCCGTCGGGCCGCCCGTAGCGCACGCCGCCCGCGCCGCCGCCACCCTGCTCGTACGTCATGCCGATGGCGCCGTTGAAGCTCGGCCAGGTGTCGCCGTAGGTGGGGGCAAACAGGTCGTAGGTTTCGCGGGTGAAATACAGCCAGTTATTCTTATCAAATATGGCCCGGTTGTAATCGCCAATGATATTCTGAAACTTGCGCTGGAAGGGCGTAATGTCCTGGTGAAAAGGCTTAGCTGCGGGCGAGAAGTAGTACGTGCTATTCGGCCCCATCTCGTGGAAGTCGGCGTGCACCTGAGGCATCCACTGGTTGTAGAGCTCGATGCGCTGGCGGCTTTCCTGCTGCGTCTGCCAGGCCCAGTCGCGGTTTAGGTCGAAGTAGTAGTGGTTGTAGCGGCCGCCGGGCCAGGGCTCGTGGTGCTCCCAGCTGTCGGGCGCGGCGCTGGCGCTTTGGTTGCGCACGCGGTTGTACCAGTTCACGTAGCGGTCGTGCCCGTCGGGGTTCACGCAGGGGTCGATGAGCACCACCGTGTTTTTGAGCCAGGCCTGCGCCTGCTGGTCTTGCGGGTCGGCCAGGTCGTGGAGCACCTGCATCACGGCCTCGCTGCTCACGGCCTCGTTGCCGTGCACGTTGTAGCTCAGCCAGCACACAGCCGGCAGGTTGCGGTCGGCGCTGCCAGAAGTGAGGCTGGCTAGGCGGCGGTTGTTCTGCTGCACGTCGGGCAGCCGGCTGAAATTACCGGCGCTGGCTACCTCAATCACTTCCAGGGTGCGGTGCTCGTAGGTTTTGCCGTAGGGCACCACCTTCATGCGGCCCGGCGAGTGGGCCACCACGTGGGCGGCGTAGCGCAGTACCTCGGCCTGGGGGGTAAACTGGCTGCCGAGCTTATAGCCCAGAAACTGGTCGGGCGTGAGTAGCGGCCCAGCGGCATCGGCCGCCGAAGTCTGCGCCTGCGCCCCTAGGCTGAGCAGGCCCAGCAGCCCCGCGAGCAGCCCGGTCCGGCGTGCTGCCGCGGCCAGTCGAAGCCCACCGTGTCGTAAAAAATTCATCAAATTGGCGTGGTGAAGTTGGCAAAAAGACAGGAGCGTACCGTGCAAAGATGCAGGCCAAGAAGACTTGCCTGCATTATTTTGGGATAAAGTAGCCCCTACTCTTGCAGCCGAACCTTGGAGGGGGTGTCATTCCTAGCCATTGCCAGCGAGTCACTACTCCGCGCAACTAAAGCAGCTACTCAATTCTATGCCCAGACAAGTACCCATCCTGCTGGCCGCCCTGGCCCTGCCGCTGGCCGCCGCGGCCCAAACTGCCCCGCATCCCCTAGGCCTGCGCGACCTAACCCAGGTGCGCAACGTGGCCGACCCCAACCTCTCGCCCGATGGCGCCTGGGTTGCCTACACGGTGAGCCGCGTAGACACCGCCGCCGACAAGCGCGACACCGACGTGTGGATGGCCCGCACCGACGGCTCGCAAAACCTGCGCGTGACGACCAGCCCCAGCGGCGAGAGTCAGCCTCGCTTCAGCCCCGATGGCAAGTACCTGAGCTTCGTGTCGGGCCGCGGCGACGCCGACGGGGGCAACGCGCAACTGTGGCTGCTGCCGCGCACCGGCGGCGAGGCCGAAAAAGTGACCAAGCTCAAGGGCAGCGTGTCGGACTACGTGTGGAGCCCCGACGGCGCGCGCATCGCCCTGATTATCCGCGACGCCGACCCCGACTCGCTCACCGCCGCCCAGAAGGCGGCCCGGAAAACCGCGCCGGTTATCGTCATCAACCGCTTCCAGTTTAAGAAGGACGTGGATGGCTACCTCAACCAGCAGCGCCAGCACCTGTACGTGTTCGACCTGGCCACGCGCCGCCTCACCAACCTCACGCCGGGTGCCTACGACGAGTACCTGCCCGCCTGGAGCCCCGACGGCAAGCAGCTGGCCTTCAGCAGCAAGCGCGGGCCCGACCCCGACCGCCACGACAATTACGACTTGTTTCTCATCGACGCCCAGGCCGGTGCGCAGCCTAGGGCCCTGCTGAGCACCGACGTGCCCGAGAATGCCCCCAACTACAACAGCCGCCCCGCCTGGAGCCCCGACGGCCGCCGCATTGCCTTCGTGCAGGGCGGCCCCAAGGAGCAGCTCGTGTACGCCCTGCACCAGCTGATGGTAGTGGACGTGGCCGGCGGCCCGGCCCGCCCGCTCACTGCTGGCCTCGACCGCAACACCACCCAGCCGCAGTGGGCGCCCGATGGCAAGAGCCTGTACTTCCTGCTCGAAGACGACCGCGCCGAGTCGCTGATGCGGGTGCCGGCCGCCGGCGGCAAGCCAGAGAAGGTGCTGGCTGGCCAGCGCCAAGTGGGTGACTTCGACGTGGCCCGCACCGGCCCGGTGGTAGCGCTCAGCAGCCAGCCCCAGCAGCCCACCGAGCTGTTTGCGCTGGGCAAAAAAGCCGAGCTTCGTCCGCTTTCCAAGCAAAACGACGCTTGGCTGCGCACCGTGAGCCTAGGGGCCGTGGAGCCCATCCAAGCCAAAAGCAAAGACGGCACGCTGGTGAGTGGTTTCGTGGTGCGGCCGGTAGGCTACCAGGCGGGCCGCAAGTACCCCACGCTGCTCAGCATCCACGGCGGGCCGGTGGCGCAGTTCGGCTACGGCTTTTCGTTTGAGTGGCAGTACTTTGCAGCCAACGGCTACGCCGTGGTGGTGGCCAACCCGCGCGGCAGCTCGGGCCGAGGCCTGGAGTACAGCCGGGCCATCTACGCCGACTGGGGCAACAAAGACACCGACGACGTGCTGGCCGTGGTAGACTACGCCGTGGCCCAGGGCCTGGCCGACCCCGACCGCCTAGGGGTGGGCGGCTGGAGCTACGGCGGCATTATGACCGACCAGGTAATTGCCCGCGACGGCCGCTTCAAGGCCGCCGTGAGCGGCGCCAGCATCGCCAACGTGCTGGCCGGCTACGGCACCGACCAGTACATCCGCGACTACGAAACCGAGCTGGGCACGCCCTGGAAAAACCCCGACGTGTACATGCGCGTGTCGTACCCTTTCTACCACGCCGACCGCATCCACACGCCCACGCTGTTTATGTGCGGCGAAAAGGACTTCAACGTGCCCCTGCTCAACACCGAGCAGATGTACCAGGCCCTGCAAAGCCTGCACGTGCCCACCGAACTGGTCATTTACCCCGGCCAGTTCCACGGCTTCAGCACCCCCAGCTACATCAAGGACCGCTACGCCCGCTACCTGGCCTGGTACAATAAGTACCTGCTGCCGAAAGGCGCGGCTACTGCGGGCGCCAAGAGCGGGGAATAGGGATTGAACCAGCATTTCCTGCGGCTTGTAAAGGAAAACAACGAGTATCTTGCAGTATGCGCCAAGTCACCCTTACTATCCCCGATGAGTTCTACGCGCCCTTTATGAAGCTGGTCAAGGCGCTCCCCTTTCACATTAAGGCCAAACCCGTACCGCAACCTAAGCCCAAGCAGTACACGCCCGAGCAGCAGGAGTGGATTGATGATTTCCGCGAGGCGCTGCACGAAGTAGAGCTACACCAGCAGGGGAAAATCAAATTGAAAACCGCTGACGAGTTGCTTGATGAGCTTCGCAATAATAATCTCGGCTAAATTTGACCGCTATATCAAGCGGTTGGCGAAGAAATACGCCAGCATGGCCGACGATTTTGCAAAGCTGCTTGCTGAACTCAGGGCCAACCCGCAAGCCGGTGAGCCCCTAGGCCGTGACTGCTACAAAGTGCGCATGAGTATCGCCGCTAAGAATAAAGGCAAGAGCGGCGGCGCCCGCGTTATCACTTGCGTGAAAGTGGTTGGCGAAACCATTTTCCTGCTCACGATTTACGATAAGTCGGAGCAGGAAAGCATTTCCGACCAAGAGCGCGACGAACTGCTGCGCGAGAATGGATTACTATAAAAAGCGCCCGCTGCACACGCAGCGGGCGCTTTTGTTTTTGAGTCATGCAGAGCGTAACGAAGCATCTCGCGTGCTTTCGCTTGCACATTACCCCTAGGCGGCGCGCGCGAGATGCTTCGCTGCGCTCTGCATGACCGCCCTTTTATAGCAACCTATACCACCACGTTCACCATGCGGCCGGGCACCACTACCACCTTCTTGGGCGCCTTACCATCGCCGAAGCGGGCCAGGAAGTCCGAGTCGAGGATGGCGGCTTCGATTTCGGCGGCGGTGGCGGTAGCGGCAAACTGGCGCTGCTCGCGCACCTTGCCGTTGATGGCCACCGGGTAGGTCACGTTAGCCTCCACCAAATACTCCTCGCGGAACTCGGGGTAGCTGGCGAAGCTGATGCTTTCGGCGTGGCCCAGCTCCTGCCACAGCTCCTCGCAGAGGTGCGGGGCGAAGGGCGAGAGCAACACCGTGAGCGGCTCCAGCACGGCGCGCTTGCGGGTGCCGAGGGCCGTTAGCTCGTTCACGGCAATCATGAAGGTGCTGACGCTGGTGTTGAAGCTGAACTTCTCGATATCCTGCCCCACCTTCTGGATGACGCGGTGCAGCGTCTTCAGCTCGGCCGGGGTAGCGGGCTCGTCGGTCACGGCCAGGGCGCCATCCTCGGGGTGGAAGAGGCGCCAGAACTTCTTGAGGAAGCCGCCCACACCCGTAATGCCGTTGGTATTCCAGGGCTTGAACTGCTCCAGCGGCCCTAGGAACATCTCGTACAGGCGCAATGCATCGGCACCAAACTTCTCAATCAGCACATCGGGATTCACCACGTTGTACTTCGACTTTGACATTTTTTCTATGTCTCGACGCACTAAGAAATTTTCGGGATTATCCGTTTCCTTTCTGGTGTCTATGTCGTAGCAGATACCATCATACCAAAATGTTGTATCGCAAATAAATACACATTTTTCACCTAGCCATTCCTCGAACTTTATCTGCCCAGCAGCATCCAAAATGTCATTGCCCTGAATAAAATCAATAGGAACGTGCCGTTCTCCAAATTGTGGTAAGCTGCCTTCTTGCGTTTCAATCTGACCTGCCTGGAAGGCTTTTCCTACTAATGTATTCGCACTGTAAAAAGCTGCCCTCACGGCATCATCGTGTCCACCAAAATTTAGCATGACAGGTATTCCTCTACTGCCAGATACTAATAAAGTGTTGGAGCGGGAATTCAATCCGCCGCGTAATGCAAAGGCAGACACACCCAATATCATCCCCTGGTTAATCAGCTTCTGGAAGGGCTCGGGCGAGTGCACCAGGCCTAGGTCTTTCAAAAACAGGTACCAGAAGCGGGAGTAGAGCAAGTGGCCGGTGGCGTGCTCGGCGCCGCCCATGTACAGGTCTACCTGGCCCCAGTACTCCTCGGCTTGCTCGCTCACGAAGCGGGCGGCGTTGTGCGGGTCCATGTAGCGCAGGTAGTACCACGATGAGCCGGCCCAGCCGGGCATGGTGCTCAGCTCGTACTCGTATTGGTCCTGGTACTTCCAATCTTTTGCGCGGCCTAGGGGCGGCTCACCGGTTTCAGTGGGCTTATACTCGTCAATTTCGGGTAGCACCAGCGGTAGCTCGCTCTCGGGCAGACCGTAGGCGGTACCGTCTTTGTAGTAAATCGGAATAGGCTCGCCCCAGTAGCGCTGGCGGCCGAAGATGGCGTCGCGCAGCCGGAAGTTCACTTTGCCGCGCCCTAGGCCCTTCTCTTCCAGAAAGGCAATGAGCTTGGCCGTGGCTTCTTTATAACCTAGGCCGTCGATGATGCCCGAGTTCACGTAGCGGCCCTCCTTGGTGGGGTCGGCCTGCTCGTCGAGGCCCTGCTGCGCGTCGGTCACTTGCACGATGGGCAAGTCGAAGTGCTTGGCAAACAAGTAGTCGCGCTGGTCGCCGCTAGGCACGGCCATCACGGCGCCGGTGCCGTAGCCGGCCAGCACGTAGTCGGCCAGCCAGATGGGCACGGGCGCGCCATCCACTGGGTTCTGGGCGTAGGCGCCGGTAAACACCCCCGACACCACCTTCACGTCGGCCATGCGGTCGCGCTCCGAGCGGCGCTTGGTGGCGGCCACGTACTCGTCCACGGCTGCGCGCTGCTCGGGCGTCGTCAGTACGTCCACCAGCTCGTGCTCGGGCGCTAGCACCAGGAAGGTCGCACCGTAAATAGTATCAACTCGGGTGGTATACACCTTGATGTCAGCGCCTTCGTGACCCTGCACTGGGAACGTCACCTCGGCCCCAATGCTCTTGCCAATCCAGTTGCGCTGCATCTCTTTCACCGCGTCGGGCCAGTCGAGGGTATCGAGGCCTTGCAGCAGGCGGTCGGCGTAGGCCGTGATGCGCAGGTTCCACTGCGGCATCAGGCGGCGCTCTACGGGGTAGCCGCCGCGCTCCGAGAGGCCGTCCTTCACCTCGTCGTTGCTCAGTACCGTGCCCAGGGCTGCGCACCAGTTCACGTAGGTATCTTGCTGATAGGCCAGGCGGTAGGGGAGCAGCCGGGCCATGCGGGCGGGCTCGTCCAGGGCCTGCCACTCGGCGGCCGAGAAGCTCAGGCGCTCGGTATCGTCGCCAGCGGCCTGCACGCCCGCGCTGCCCTGAGCGGCGAAGTGCGCCTCTAGGTCGGCAATGGGCTCGGCGCGGTTGGTGGCCAGGTTGTACCAGCTATTGAAGAGCTGCAGGAAAATCCACTGCGTCCACTTATAGTAGCTGGGGTCGGAGGTACGCACCCCGCGCTCCCAGTCGTAGCTGAAGCCGAGCTGCTGCAACTGCCGGATGTAGGTTTCAATGTTCTTCTCCGTCGTCAGGGCCGGGTGCTGGCCAGTCTGGATGGCGTACTGCTCGGCGGGCAGCCCAAACGAGTCGAAGCCCATGGGGTGCAGCACGTTGCGGCCTTGCAGGCGCTGGTAGCGCGCCACTATATCAGAAGCGATGTAGCCTAGGGGGTGGCCCACGTGCAAGCCCGCCCCGCTGGGGTACGGGAACATGTCGAGCACGTAGTACTTAGGCTTGCTAGAGTCGTTGGCGGCGCGGAACGTCTGGTGCTGCTGCCAGTAGGCTTGCCACTTCTTTTCAATCTCTTGGGGGCGGTAGGCGGGCATTTCTTTCGGCGTTGTGAGTCAGGCAAAGGTACTACGCCCCATAGCGCAGCCCCGCGCCCTGGTTCTAGGCGCTACTACCCTAGGTTAGTCTCTCCTTTGAATACAGCCCTAGGGCTACTAAACTGGTTGGCTCAATGTAGCATGGAGAACTAGTTAGTGAGACTTGTACGCAAGAGGCTAAAAATTGAACTTAAACTATAATCCATCTAATTCACATATTATCTTGGTTAAGTTATAAATAATGCAATGTCTGTTTATGAGTTAAAAATATTTTTTTGACAAGTAAGCCCTACTGTTATAAAAATATCTACTAATTAAACGGATATAATAGGCAGAACTATTGTTAGATTAAAACTACTATAAATCAGAGATTTGTATTTTATAAATAGTTTTTTAACCGGAGCAAATTGGTTTTTTAATAGGGAAATATGAGTGTACAATGACTACTTGTCTGCCCTGGCTGATAAATAAAAAAGTGCAAAAAGTGTTTGCACTTCTAAAAATTAGTCTGCTATATTTGTCGCGGGTTCAGCAACTCAATTATTGTATTATTTATGGAATATAACAACTACGAAGCTGCTATCAACGCATTATTACTGGAGAATCAGGGGGTGCTACCAGACTTATCTATTCATGTGCATGTGGCTCTCTCCAGCCTCCCTGCCAGCACGCCCGTCTGCATGACCGTGGCCGAGCTGTTGGCCCTAGCCCTGGTTGAGCTGAGTGCCGAAGAGGTTGTTGCCGAACCGGCAGAAACCGAACCGGTACTGAGCGAGGTGCTAGTGGCGGTGGCGCCCAAAGTGAAGATTCCGGCCGAGCTGCTTTGCTACTCGGGTCCCGTAGTCCTTGCCGAATTAGTGGAGTGGGCTGCCGAATCGGTTAATTAGGCTAGAATTATTTTATAAGGTATAGGTTACCAGCGTAGTAGCTGGCAGGTACTATAAAGTTAGAAGTGGGAAGTGAGGACGTCCCGAGTGAAGTGCAGTGAGAATTATTAGAAAACACGTTACGCATTAGTAGATATTTGTTTTTATCCGCTGAGCTCAAAGGCTGCCAGATTCTGGCAGCCTTTTTTATGTGGCTGCTCCTGAGCAACGCTGCTCAGTCCGAGTAGCTGCCACTGGGATGAGAGGGCTGCTGCTTATCAAGCACACGCGCTACCTTGCGCCGCTGCGTTCCGCCATTGCCGGCGGGCCCTGCGGTAGTCTCGCTTCTTTCTAAGAATTCCCGTGAAAAAAAATGTATTCTTCTTGTCGATAGTAGTGGCGCTGGGCGGCCTGCTATTCGGCTTCGACACGGCCGTTATTTCGGGGGCCGAAAAAGCCATTCAGCAGGTATGGCACCTGAGCGACTACGAGCAGGGCCTGACTATCTCCATCGCGCTGGTGGGCACGGTTATCGGGGCCATTTTCGGTAGTATTCCGTCCGATGCCCTAGGGCGGCGCGGCACGCTGAGTTGGATTGCGGTGCTGTACCTGGTGTCGGCGGTGGGGGCGGCGCTTTCGCCGGCTTGGGTACCATTCATGGTCTTTCGCTTCCTAGGGGGCCTAGGGGTGGGAGCCTCGTCCGTCACGGCCCCGCTCTACATCTCGGAGGTGTCGCCGCCCGAGTCGCGGGGGCGCATGGTGGGCATGTTCCAATTCAACGTCGTCTTTGGCATCCTGCTGGCGTATCTCTCCAACTACCTGCTAAAAAACATCGGGCCCGATGCCTGGCGCTGGATGCTGGGCGTGCAGGCCATTCCGTCGCTGGCCTTCTTCCTGCTCCTGTTCCGCGTTCCGGAAAGCCCGCGCTGGCTGCTGCGCCAGGGCCGCGTCGAGCAGGCCCGCGCCGTGTTCGAGCGCATCGACCCAGCCACAGCCGAGGAAAACGTGCAGAACGTGCTGGCAGCCAACGCCGCCGAGCAGGGCGCCGGCGAGTCGCTGTGGGCGCCGCAGTACCGGCGGCCGGTGATGCTGGCCGTGCTGTTCGCCATGTTCAACCAGCTGGCTGGCATCAACGCCATCATCTACTACGCCCCCCGCATCTTCGAAATGACCGGCCGGGGCCAATCGGCGGCCCTGCTGTCGAGCGCGGGCATTGGGCTGGTCAACTTCTTCTTTACGCTGCTGGCCGTCAATATCATCGACCGCTTTGGGCGGCGCCGGCTCATGCTCATTGGCTCGCTGGGGCTCATTGCTACCCTAGGGTTGGTGGCGCGCGCGTTCTACACCCAGGAGTTCGGGCCAGTGCCGATACTACTGTTCATCTACATCGCCTTCTTTGCCTTCTCGCAGGGCGCCGTTATCTGGGAGTTTATCTCCGAGATTTTCCCCACGGCGGTGCGGGCCAAGGGTCAAGCCCTGGGCTCCAGCACCCACTGGGTAATGGCCGTGCTCATCACCTTTGCCTTCCCGCCTTTCACCCAGCGCCTGGGCGGGGGCACCACCTTCGCCATCTTCGCCGCCATGATGGTGCTGCAGCTAGTTTACGTGCTCAAGCTAATGCCCGAAACCAAGGGCACCAGCCTCGAAGCCACCGACAAGGCCCTGGTACTGCACTAGGTTTTCGAATGTGCGAATGTGCGAATTAAAAAATGTGAGAAGTGAACGCTCTCCCTGCTTGGAATTGCTACTTTCCTCATGCCGCTAATTTTCACATTTTCACATTCCTTCTATTTTCTACATTATGAAAAAAGTCGTTTGCTTCGGCGAAGTGCTTTGGGACGTGCTACCGACCGGCAAGCAGCCGGGCGGTGCTCCTTTCAACGTAGCCATTCACCTGCACCAGCTGGGCCAGCCGGTAGAGCTCATTAGCCGCGTGGGGCGCGACGACCTGGGCCAGGAGCTGCTCGACTTCTTGCAGGCGCGTGGCCTGAGCACCGCCACCGTGCAGCGGGGTGAAACCCACCTGACGGGTGTGGTAAAAGCCAACGTCGGTGACCGCAACGAGGTGGTATACAAGATAGTGCAGCCCGTGGCCTGGGACTATATCATGTACAGCGACGAGCTGGCTCAGCTGGTAGCCAACGCCGACATGTTCGTGTTCGGCAGCCTGGCCGCCCGCCAGGAGGGCAGCCGCGACACGCTCTACCGCCTGCTGCCGCACGCCCGCTTTCGGGTGTTCGACGTGAACATGCGCGCGCCCCACTACACGCGCGAAGTGGTAGACCACCTGCTGGCCCACGCCGACCTGGTGAAAGTCAACGAGCACGAGCTGGCCGAAATCATGGGCTGGTACAACCAGTCTGCCGCCGAGGAAACCGCCTTGCCCTGGCTGGCCGAGCGCTTCAGCCTGCAAGCCGTGTGCGTGACCCTAGGGGCCGAGGGCGCCATCCTTTGGAAAGACGGCCAGCTCTACCGCAGCCCCGGCATTCCGGTCGAGGTGCAGGATACTATTGGCAGCGGCGACGCCTTTTTGGCGGCATTGCTAACCGGCTGGCTTGCTGGCCAAGACCCCCAGGAATGCCTGCGCCGCGCCTGCGTCACCGGGGCGCTGGTGGCCACGCACCAGGGCGCCACGCCCGTGCTCACGCCCGCTGCCGTAGACGAGTTCATGCGTGAGCGGGCGGGGTAGGGCCCTAGGGGCGCTTTAAATAGAAAAAGGTCGTCATTCCGAGCTTGCAGAGAACCTCGTTTGCGTCGTCAGGAGTACCCTAGGCGGCCCAGGCTAGATTCCTCGTTGGGCTCAGAATGCCGACCTTTTTTAGCGTAATGCTACCGTTACGCCTCGTCGTACCCGCTCAATCCTAATTCCTGGCCGAACTTTACAAGCAAATGGCCCGCATTCCGAAAGAAACCGTTGACCAGATAATCCACACCGCCGACATTTTGGAGGTGGTGGGCGATTACGTGCCCCTGAAGCGCAACGGACAAAACTACTGGGCGTGCTGCCCATTCCACAACGAAAAGTCGCCCTCGTTTTCGGTGACGCCCGCCAAGGGCTTCTACAAGTGCTTTGGCTGCGGCAAGAGCGGCAACGTGGTAGGCTTCGTGATGGACATCGAGGGCAGCAGCTACCCCGAGGCGCTGCGCCAGCTGGCCAAGAAGTACGGCATCGACATACCTGAGGAGCAGGAGCGCACCCCCGAGGAGCAGCTGCGCCAAAACGAGCGCGACTCGCAGTATATCGTATCGAGCTGGGCCAAAGACCATTACCACGGCCTGCTGCTGAAAACCGAAGAGGGCATGGGCGTGGGCTACGCCTACTTGCGCGAGCGCGGCCTGAACCTGACCACTATCCAAACCTTTGAGCTAGGCTACTCGCTCGACCAGTGGGACGACCTGCTGAAAGCGGCCGAGAAAGTTGGCCACCAGCTGAAGTACCTGGAAAAAACCGGCCTCGTCATCAAGCGCGAAGACGACCAGGGCCACGACACCGGCCGGCGCTACGACCGCTTCCGGGGCCGCGTCATGTTCCCGATTCACAATGTCTCGGGCCGGGTAGTGGGCTTCGGGGCGCGCACCCTGAAGCGCGACGACAAAACGGCCAAGTATCTCAACTCGCCCGAGTCAGAGATTTACCACAAGTCGGACGTTCTTTACGGGCTGTTTCAGGCGCGGCAGGCCATCCGCAGCGAGGAGCTGTGCTACTTGGTAGAGGGCTACCTCGACGTGCTGAGTTTGCACCAGGGCGGCATTAAGAACGTGGTGGCCTCGTCGGGTACCTCGCTCACCGAAGGGCAAATCCGGCTCATCCGGCGCTATACCGAGAACGTGACGGTGCTCTATGACGGCGACGCGGCCGGCATCAAGGCCAGTTTGCGCGGCGTGGACTTGCTGCTGGAGGGTGGGCTGAACGTGCGCGTGGTGCTGTTTCCGGATGGCGACGACCCCGATAGCTACATCCGCAAGGTGGGCGACCAAGCGTTTCAAAGGTATATAGAGATTAACTCTCAAGACTTTATAACGTTTAAAATAAAGATGTTAGTGGGCGAATCAGTTGGTGAGCCAGCTAAGAGAGCTCAATCAATAAATGATGTTCTAATATCAATTGCCTGTCTGCGTAATGATACCATAAAGCAAGAAGCATATTTGGAAGCCGCTTGGAAGGCCTTCAATATGAGCCAGGAAAGGCTTTATGAGGAGTTTAGGAGGCTGGATAGGCAGTATAGAGAGGCATTTAATAAAAGCCTTCAAGAAAAAGAGGATAAACGTTCGCAAATAATTAACACTCGTGGGTCGATTGGCGCGCGCGTTATTAAGGCCGATGGGACGATTGGTACCCAAAGCCTCCCTGTCGCTGCGCCCAGCCCGCTACCGCCCGCCGTGCAAACCGGCCAGCGTGAGCTGACGCCCGATGAGGAGATTCAGATGGCTATGTACGGGTCCACCCACGGCTCGGAGGAGGAAGCCGTCCAGCTGGCCGGCCCCTTCGCCAGCGAGGAGGAGCTGGCCCACCCGCCCGACGTGCTGACGCAGTGCGAGCAGGCCGTGCTGCGCCTGCTGGTGCTCTACGGCCCCCACGAGCTGCAAGAGGGCGTGTCGGTGGCGCACTACCTGCTCAGCCAGCTCGAGGGCACGCCCCTGCGCAACCCGCTATACGCCCGGCTGTGGAACGAGTGCCGCGAGGATTTTCTGCTCGGCAACTTGCCCGACATGCGCCGCCTGGCTCACCACGAAGATGCCCAGATGCGCGCCCTGCTGGCCGACTTCGCCACCGAGCGCTACGACCTGAGCCCTAACTGGCGCATCAAGGACATTTACGTGCCCACCGAGCTGAACCTCTTGCAATTGGCTTGCGACAATGCTATTCTGCGCCTCAACAAGTGCCACGTGCAGCTCGAGCGCCAGCAGTGCTTGGTTAGCCTGAACGACGCGGCGCTCGATGACAACGAGAAGCTCAACGCACTGCTGCGCTACAACGAGCTCACCAAGCTCGACGGCCAACTGGCCCAGATGCTGGGCACGGTGGTAGCGCGAAATGTGTAAGATAAGTTAGGTATTATAAAAGGTAGTCATGCTGAGCTTGTCGAAGCATCTCTACCACGCCCCTAGGGTGTCGTTCGGGAGAGATGCTTCGGCAAGCTCAGCATGACTACCTTTTCTTGTTAACTGTTAAATGCTTAAGCAACTCAACCTTTCCCGCCTCTACCTGGCCCTAGGGCTGCTGGCGTTCAGCTTCGGGGTGGGCATCGCGGGCTTCATGGGTATCGAACGCTTCAATTTTATTGACGCGTTTTACATGACCGTGATAACGGCTTCCACGGTAGGCTTCGGTGAGGTGCACCCGCTCTCCGACGTGGGGCGCATCTTTGTTTCGTTTTATATTCTGTTTAACCTGCTGGTGGTGGCCTACCTCGTGTCGGTGCTCACCACGTACATCTTCGACGGCGAGCTGCGCCACCTCTTTCGCATGATTCGCGCCGACCAGGAAATCAAGAGCTTTCGCAACCACGTCATTGTGTGCGGCTTCGGGCGCAACGGCTACAAGGCCTACGACGAGCTGCGCCACAGCGGCACGATGGCCGTGGTGGTCGAGCAAAATCAGCAACTGCTCACCGCCGCCAGCGAGGCCAGCCACCAGCAGATACCTGCCGTATTCGGCGACGCCACCACCGAAACCACCCTGCGCCAGGCTGGCATCGAGCACGCCCGCGCCCTTATCACGGCCTTGCCCAAGGATGCCGACAACGTATTCGTGGCCCTCACCGCCCGCGAGCTGAACCCCAACCTCATTATCATTGCCCGGGCCAGCGCCCGCAGCAGCGTCAGCAAGCTCATCTCGGCCGGGGCCAACTCGGTGGTGCTGCCCGACGAGATTGGCGGCTCGCACATGGCCAACCTGGTCATTCGGCCCGAGGTTATCAAGTTTCTGGACATGATTTCGGGCCTCGACCCCGACAAGCTGCGCCTCGAAGAAATGGCTTTTAGCGAGCTCAAGCCTACACTGCGTGGCCAAAGCATCCGGGAGCTGGACGTGCGCTCGCGCACCGGCGCCAACGTAATTGCCCTGCGCCAAGGCGCTGATGGCGAGCTGGTAGTGAGCCCAGCCGCCGACTACCGCCCGGCAGCCGGCGACGTGCTGCTGGTGCTCGGCAACGACAGCCAGATTAAAGCGCTGCACCAGCAGTTCAAGCAGGTCGATGGCCCTAAGGGGTGGGGTAAGGGGTAGCAAACTATTCGCTACCCAGTAGGCTACACCTGTCACCACCCCTAGGGGCTATTGCGAGCTGCCGCCGCCCTTCGAGTCGTCGTTGCGGACGGAGCGGCGCTGGCGCTGGCCACCGGCCGACACCTGGCCGAAGCGGTAGTTGAAGGCCAGGCGCACCGTGCGCTGGTACTGGTAGCTGACGTTGGTGCTGGTGAACTGGTCGGTGGTGGTTTCGGTGCGGAACTCGCGGCCGGGCGACAGGAAGTTGCTGGCGTTCAGCGTGAGGTCGGCCTTCTCTTTGAGCAGTGTGCGCTTGAGGGCCAGCGAGTAGTAGCGGTAGCCGGTGTAGCGCGACTGCAACTGCACCCCGCCCGTGCTGCCCCCGCCGAAGCCTTGAATGGTGTAGTTCTTGTTGATTTTCCAGGAGCTGTTAAACCCGAGGTTGGCCGTGAGCAGGCTGGTAGTGCGGTCGAGGGCTCGGCTGTTGAGGCGGGTGTAGTCGAGCGAGAGGTTGGCGCTCAAGTTCACGGCCTGCACGGGCTTGAGCGAGCCGTAGAAGCTCAGGCCGTAGTTGGTGTTGGTGGCCAGGTTGCCGTAGGTGGTTTCGGAGCGGGCCAGTGCCTCGTTGTAGCGGTTGTAGCGCTCGATGGAGTTGCCCACGTAGCGCACGTAGGCCGAGGCGTTGAGCGAGCTTTTCTTGCCGAACGTGCTGTAAGTCAGCTCCGTCGAGTTGGCCAGCTCGGGCGACAGCTCGGGGTTGCCGTAGTACACGCTGTTGGGCGTGCTTTGGTTGACGTAGGGGTTGAGGTAGTAAATGTTGGGGCGCTGGATGCGGCGCGAGTAGCTCAGGCGCAGCGTGTGGCCCGGCTCCTTGAGCGTGCGCGTGGCGCTGATGCTGGGCAACGCGTTGAGGTAGGAGTTGGCAAAGTTGGACGAGACGCCCGAAAACTCGCCCGCGATGTGCGTGTATTCCAGGCGGGTACCCAGGCTCAGGGCGTACTTCTTGCCCGCCGCCATGTTGAAGGTGCCGTAGGCGGCGCCCACATCCTGCTGGTAGTCAAAGGCATTGGAGCGGCGTAGGCTATGGGCAAAGTCGCCCTGCCGGGCCACCAGCAGCGTGTCGAGGCCGTAGTCGCTGCTCACGCCGCGCAAAATAGCCTTGGCCCCCACCTCTAGGGTATTCTTTTCTGAGAAAGGGTGGATGTAGTCGGTTTGCAGGGTGGTTTCAAGGTTGCGCGCCAGGTTATTACTGCGCTCCTGGTACTCCAGCGGCCCTTCCTCAATGGTGGGGGCGCGGTACTGATTCAGGTTGTAGCGGCTGGTGTTGGTATTGCGCGTGTGCTGGGCCAGCACGCTCCACTCGCGCCTAGGGTGGTCGGGCCCGAAGGTGCGGGTGTAGCCAGCATTCAGGTCGAAGCTGCGGCTTTGCGAGCGCTGGTTGATGTTGCGAGCGTAGAGGGTGTCGAGCGCTGGCAGGCCGCCCGCGTACTGCGTAAACACGTCCTGGGGCGAGACGTTCTGGTACAGGTTGCCGTTGCCACTCAGTGTGAAGCTGTGCAGCGGCGAGGGGTCGTAGGTCAGCTCTAGTTGCCCGTAGCCACCCCCGCCCGTGCTATTAGAGGTGGTGCGCTGGGTGAGCTGCCCGTTGCCGGCGGGCCCAAAGTCGGTGCGGTCGAGGCTGGAGCGGTAGGGGTAGGTGTTGTAGAAGGTGCTGAGGCGGGTGTTCAGGCCGAGCTTGCCGCGCCGCGTATTCAGCGAGCCGTTCAGGCTTTGGTTGCGGTTACCCACGGCGGCGCCTACGCTGCCGTTGGTGCCCTCCAGGGTGTTCTTCTTCAGCACGATGTTGATGACGCCGCCCGAGCCCTCGCCATCGTAGCGGGCTGAGGGCGAAGTCACTACCTCAATGGCCTTAATCTGGTCGGCCGGAATCTGCTTTAGCGCGTCGGCCAGGTTGCCGTTGAGCATGGCCGAAGGCTTGTTGTTGACCAGGATGCGCAGGTTGGAAGTGCCGCGCAGCTGCACGTTGCCGTCCACGTCCACGTTGAGTAGGGGCGTTTTGCGCAGCACGTCGGCCGCCGTGCCGCCGGCGTTGGTGCCATCCTGTTCGGCGTTGTATACCAGGCGGTCGGGTTTGCTTTCCACCAGCGGCTTCTGGCCCACCACGGTTACTTCGCCCAGCTTCTGGGCGGCCGCCTTCAGCGTGAGCACCCCTAGGGCAGTGGCGCCGCTGCCTACCGTTACGGGCAGCACGTGCGGCGCGTAGCCCACAAAGCTCACTTGCAGGCGGAAGCTGCCGGCGGGTAGCTTCTTCAGCTCGAAGCGGCCCTGGTCGTCGCAGGTGGTGCTGGCCAGCGGCATGGTGCCCACCGCCGGCAGCAGAATAACCGTGGCGTACTCCACCGGCTTGTGGCTGGTCGAGTCTTGCACGCTGCCGCGCAGCAGGCCAGTGCCGGCTAGGGGCCTAGGGGTGGTAGTAGCCGGCGCAGCCGTTTGGGCCCGCGCCGTCGCGCCAGCCAAGCCCAGCACCAGGCCGAAGCCTAGTGTGCGTGTAAAAGTTCGTTTCATGCAATCTGTGAAAAAGGAAGCGCAGTACGGGGTGCCAACGTGCTAGTCGGCAAAGGATTGTTGGACGACGACGCAAATAACTACTTTTTTAGTTAAAGCTGCCAATTTATGTTGTCTTCATCCGTCAACGAGCCTTAGAGTCACTACCTAGCCCCAATAGTTGCAGCCTGGCGCTAACCTGCGCTTCATGCTAGGCTGAGGGCAGCCCGGCGTGGGCCCTACTTTTGCGGGCCTATGCACATTCTCCAGGTAAGTCCTCGGGTGCCGTGGCCGCTGCACGACGGGGGCGCCATTGGCGTTTACAACATTACCAAGGGCCTGCTCGAAGCGGGGCACCGCGTGACGATGCTGGCTATCAACACGCCCAAGCACCACCAGCCGGCCGAGGTGCTGGCCCACCTAGGCCCCCAGTTTCAACTGGTGACGGTGGATGTGGATACGCAACTCAAGCCGCTACGGGCGCTGCAAAACCTGGTGCTGCCCGCGCAGCCCGTGCTGGGTTTAACGACGCGCATGCCCTACAACGTAGAGCGCTTCGTGAGCCCGGCCGTGGCCCAGCGCCTGACCGCGCTGCTCGAAGCCGAAGCGTTTGACATTGTGCAGTTTGAAGGAGCTTTCGTGGCTTGGTACGCGGCCTATATGCGCCTGCGCCCGGCGGCACCAGGCGGGCAGCTACCGCCGACGGTGCTGCGGGCGCACAACGTCGAATACCGCATTTGGAAAACGCTGGCGCAGGGCGAAAGAAATACCTTGAAAAGATGGTACTTCGGCCACCTGGCGCGGCGCATGCGGGTATTCGAGAAGTGGATGCTGCATCAAGTTGACGGTGTGGCCGCCATTACGCCCGAAGACATTGACCGGCTGCAAGCCCTAGGGTGCCCCGCGCCCATTGCCCTGGTGCCGGCCGCTGTAGAGATGAGCGCCTTCCAACCCGACCCGGCCCGGCAGCCTCAGCCGCGCACCGTGTTCATGATTGGCTCGTTGAACTGGCTGCCCAACCTAGAGGGGCTGGAGTGGCTGCTGCGCGAGGTGTGGCCCGCCGTGCACGCCGAGCTGCCCGACCTGGAGCTGCACGTGGCCGGCTCGTCGCCCCCGGCCCACCTGCTGGCTCCGCGCACCGATAACGTGTTTATCCACGGCTTCGTGGAGTCGGCCGCCGGCTTCATGCAGCAATACGACCTGATGCTGGTGCCGCTGCTAAGCGGCGGCGGCATGCGCATCAAAATCATCGAGGGCATGGCCGCCGGTAAGGCCATCCTGAGCACCAGCCTGGGCGCCGAGGGCGTAGCCGCCCGCGACGGCCACGACATTGCCTTGCGCGATGGGGCCGCCGCCTGGCAGCAAACCCTGCGCGACTACTACCACGGCCGCCTGCCGGTGGCGGCCCTAGGTGCCGAAGCTGCCCGCACGGCCGCCGCCACCTACGACAACCGCCGCGTGACGGAGCGCTTCGAGGCGCTGTATGCGCAGCTGCTGGCGGCGCGGGCTGAGGCGCCGGCCAGCCCCGGGCGCCCGGCCGCGGGCGTACCTTTGGGGTCAGCATGAGGCTCTTGGTACTGCTTTCGCGCTTTCCGCACCCGCTCGACAAGGGCGATAAGCTGCGCGCCTACCACCAGCTGCGCTACCTGGCCGGCCAAGGCCACAACATTTGCCTGCTGGCCCTGAGCGACGAGCCAGTAGCCGCCGCCGACGTGGCGGCCCTGCGGCCGCTGTGCCAAGGCGGGCTGCACGTGCACCGGCTGCGCCGCCCGGCCCAGGGGCGGGGCCTCGCACGGGCGCTGGCTACGGCCGGCCGGCCCTTGCAAGTGGGCTACTTCTACGAGGCGGGCGCTAAACGTCTGTTCGACAAGCTAGTGCAGGAATTTCAGCCCGAGCACGTGTACTGCCAGCTGATTCGCACGGCCGAGTACTTGCGCGACTACCGCGGGCCGGCTACGCTCGACTACATGGACGTGTTTTCGGCCGGTATGGCGCGGCGGGCGGCTACGGCCCCGGCCTGGCAGCGCCCCGTGCTGGCCCTGGAGGCCCGCCGCCTGGCAGCCTACGAGGCAGCGGTATTCAACTGGTTTACAAGCCGCACCATTATCAGCGACCAGGACCGGCAGTTGGTGCAGCACCCCGAATCTGCGCGCATCACGATAGTGCCCAATGGCATCGACCTGGCGTACTTCGCTCCCCGGCCCGAGGCGGCTCAGACGCACGAGCTGCTGTTTTGCGGCAACATGGCCTACCCGCCCAACGTGGACGCGGCCGTGTGGCTGGCCCAGGCAATACTGCCCCTGGTGCGGCAGCGCCACCCCGCGGCGCGGCTGCTGGTGGCCGGCACCACGCCCGCCGCCAGGGTGCAGGCGCTGGCTCGCCTGCCGGGCGTGGAAGTCAGCGGCTGGCTGCCCGACATCCGCGAGGCCTACGCCGGGGCGCGGGTGTTCGTGGCGCCCATGCGCCTGGGCACTGGTTTGCAAAACAAGTTGTTGGAAGCCATGGCCATGCGCCTGCCCTGCGTCACGACCCCGCTGGCCAACAATGCCCTAGGGGCCACGCCCGGCCAGCACCTGCTGGTAGCGGCCGAGGCCGAGCCCTTGGCAGCCGCCATTGCCGACCTGCTCGCCGATGCCCCTAGGGCCCGAAAATTGGCCGAAGCCGGCCGCACCTTTGTGGCTACTCACTACGATTGGGCGGCTGCTACGGCCCAGCTGGAGAACTTATTTACTTCTGGCTGTTAGCTACTAGCTGTTAGCTGTCAGCTTTTTTGGAGGCCGGTAGCTAGCAGCTCGTAGCTAACAGCTAATAGCTTAAAAACCAATGCTTGACTCTATAGAAAGCGCCATTGAAGACATCCGGGCTGGTAAGGTCGTGATAGTGGTGGACGACGAGGACCGCGAAAACGAAGGCGACTTTATTTGCGCCGCCCGCTGCGCCACGCCCGAGGTTATCAACTTCATGGCCACCCATGGGCGCGGTTTGGTATGTGCGCCCCTCACCGCCGAGCGCTGCGACGAGCTGGGCCTCGACCTGATGGTGGGCCGCAACACGGCCCTGCACGCCACGCCCTTCACCGTGTCGGTCGATTTGTTGACCAACGGCGTGACTACCGGCATCTCGGCCTCCGACCGCTCCAAGACTATTCTGGCGCTCATCGACCCGGCCACCAAGCCCGAGGACCTGGGCAAGCCCGGCCACATTTTTCCGCTTAAGGCGCGCAAAGAAGGCGTGTTGCGCCGCGCCGGCCACACCGAAGCGGGCGTGGACCTAGCCCGCCTGGCGGGCTTCGAGCCGGCCGGCGTGCTGGTCGAAATCCTGAAGGAAGACGGCGAAATGGCCCGCCTGCCCGACCTGGAGAAGGTAGCCAAGCAGTGGAACCTGAAGCTGATTTCGGTGCAGGACCTCATCAAATACCGCCTGGCGCAGGAGAGCCTCATTCAGCGCGAAATCACGGTGAAGATGCCCACGGCGCACGGCGACTTTGACCTCTACGCCTACACCCAGCGCTCGAACGGCGCCCAGCACCTGGCCCTGGTGAAGGGCGACGTCAGCGGCCCCGAGCCGGTGCTCATCCGCGTGCACTCGTCGTGCGTGACGGGCGACATCTTCGGCTCGTGCCGCTGCGACTGCGGCCCCCAACTGCACCAAGCTATGGAGCAGATTGACCGCGCGGGCCGCGGCGTGGTGGTGTACATGAACCAGGAGGGCCGCGGCATCGGCTTGCTTAATAAGCTGAAAGCCTACAAACTGCAAGAGGCTGGCCGCGACACGGTGCAGGCCAACGAGGAACTGGGCTTTAAGCCCGACGAGCGCGACTACGGCGTGGGCGCGGCCATCATCCGCGACTTGGGCATTCGGCAGATGCGCCTGCTCACCAACAACCCCCGCAAGCGCACCGGCCTGCTCGGCTACGGCCTGGAGGTGGTTGAGACGGTGCCCATCGAGATTACTCCCAACCAGCACAACCAAACCTACCTCACCACCAAGCGCGACAAGCTGGGCCACGACATCCTGCAAGCCATGAAGCCCGACGTGGCCGCCTAGGGGCGCTGGTTACCAGGTGCGCAGCGGCGCGGGGCAAAGTTCCGCGCCGCTTTTTTGTGGGCTGCCGTATCATTGGGGCATGAAGAAAAGCCCGTGGCATTGTGCCGCTTTAACTGCTGGCCTGCTCCTGGGGGCCCACAGCACCCACGCCCAAAAGCCAGCCCAGGCGCCGCCCACCGCTGCCGCGCTGAAGAAGGATATCGCCCGCCTTTATAATGGGACTGAGGGGGAAAGCGAGGACTTGGATAACCTGATAGCCACTACGCCTCGCCGGCTAGTCGCCTACCTGAAAACGCACGAGCTGACAGCCGCTGGTGCAACGGCCCTAGGGCTCGCCTACACCGAGGCGAAGGGCGCCGACCACCTCAAGGTATTTACCTACTCGTACGCTTCGGGTGGCACGCGGGGCACCGTCGACCAGCCAGTGTTGCAGTGGCAAAATGCGGCGGGCCAGCGCTTTGCCTACGCCTGCCATGAGGAGTGTGACTTCGGCAACATCTACAAGCTGGCTAGCCCCGGCCGCACGCTGTACCTGCTGCTGGGCCAGGAGAAGGGCGATACCCGCTGCATGACCAGCCAGGCCTACGTGGTAGAGTTGAAGGGCGACTACTTGCTGCTGGTTCCGGCTTTTGGCACCAGCCCGCTGCTGCGCCTGTGCAACGTCGAAATGAATTTTGACGCCGCTGCGCAAGTACTGCACCTCGATTTGTCGGATAACGAGATGCCTGAGTACAACGACGATGACCTGGCAAAAGTGGGCTTTCGCCGCCAGGCCAGCACCAAGCAGCTGGCCCTGAAGTTCAGTGGTGGGCGCTTTGTAAAGAGCCGGTAGGTTCCTAGCCCCGCAGCTCAGCGCGAACACCTATTTACCCCCCAGCCACCGTAGCACCGGGTAGCGGCGGTAGCCGGGCTCGGCCCAGGGCGAGTGCTGGTACACCCATTCGAGCTGGGCGGGGCCGCTGGCAGCCAGGGCCGGGTCGGCGGTTTTGGCGTCGTCGAGTTGCTGGCGCACGGCGGGGTTTTTGGCCAGGAAGTCGGCGGCCAGGTCCTCGAATACATAGTCGGAATAGTGCTCCTTCTGCTGCAGCACGGCGTCGAAGTAGTTCCAGGCGAAGTACGAATCGGTGGCCTGGGGCTCCAGGGTTTCTACCACGAAGCGGGCGGCGGGGCCCTGCTCGGCCAGCACGGCCAGGTAGGTGCCGGCGGGCAGGGTCACTTGCGGCTGGCGGCTGGTTGTCAGCTTCACCTGGCTGTGCGGGTAGTGGCCCTCGTAGGCCCTAGGGCTGGTTTTGTAGTCGTCCAGGGTATACACCTCGGCGGGGCCGGTGCGGGCCTCGGGTAGCGGGCGCAGCACGGCGCCGTTGCGGCGCAGGTGCTCCAGCACGTCGGCGTAGGCGGCCGGAATGGCATAGGCTACCGGCGCCGTAGCCTGGCTGGTGGGGTGGGCATCGTTGAAAAAAGGCACCCGCCGGGTGTAGGGCCGGGTGCGGTCGTAGTAGAGGCGCGGCTGGCCACTCACAGCGCTGGGCTTGTGACTGGCCTCGTAGCCCCGAAACTCGACCGTGCCGCTGGGCTGCTCGTTGAGCGCCCAGGTGAGCGGAAAAACGGTTTGCGCAGCCAGGGCCCGGTCGGCGTCGGCGCGGGCCGCCAGCAGGGCAGGGGCCTGGGTGGCCGCAGTTTCTAGGAAGGTTGCCAGCAGGTCGTAGGTGGCTTGCACCCGGGGGCCAAAGGCCTTCAGCATGTGGGTTTCGGGCATGAAACCCAGGCTGTTGAACAGCGCCGCGTAGCCGGTGGAGTAGCGCGGGCTTTCCAGAAAGGCGCGCAGGCCGCTCTCGGGCGTTTCGCCGTCGAAGTCCACGTAGGGCGTCATGGGCCATTTTTTGCGCGCCATGCCCTGGTAGAGGGCCGGCAGCAGCTGTTGCTGCAAATACGCCCCTAGGGCCGGCGCAAGCTTGTCGTGCTGGCTCGGAATGAGCGTCATGGTGTACTGGTAATCAGCGCCGTTGCTGGTGTGCGTGTCCACGAACAGCTCGGGCCGCCACCGCTGAAACAGGGCCGCAAACGAGCGCGCATTGCGCGAGTCCTGCTTCACGAAGTCGCGGTTCAGGTCGTAGTAGCGCGCGTTGCCCCGGAAGCCGTACTCCCGCGGCCCGTTCTGGTTGGCGCGGGTAGTGGCGTTGCGGTTCAGCATGCCGCCGATGTTGTAAGCCGGAATAATAACCACCGTCACCTGGCGCAGCAGAGCCCCTAGTCGCTTGTCTTGCAGTAGGTTGCGGGCTAGCATCATGCTGGCGTCGATGCCCTCGGGCTCGCCGGGGTGAATGCCGTTTTGGATGAGCAGCACCGGGCGGCCCTTGGCCCGGCTGGCGGCGGGCTCGAAGGTGCCGTCGGCCGATAGCACCACCTCGTGCAGGGGCTGGCCGCTGTCGGTGGGGCCGGCCTCGCGCAGGCGCACAGTGGCGGGGTAGCTGGCGGCTAAGGCTTTATAAAAGCTGATGCATTCGGCGTAGGTGGCCGTGGTGTTGCGGGCCGGGTCGCGCTCGAAGGGCGTGAGCGGGCTAGGGGAGGGGGCGGCCCGCACGGCAGCAGGCGCCAGCAGCAGAACAAACAAAAGGCGGAGCATGGCCGCGAAGGTACTTTTGCCCGTAGAACACGCCACTAAATGTCATGCTGAGGTCCGCGAAGCATCTCTACTGCGTACCTAACCCCTGATAGTAGGATTACTGCTGCGGTAGAGATGCTTCGCGGACCTCAGCATGGCGTTCTATTCTCGCTCCCAACCCCTTCCATGCCCGCTCCCCCCCGTCCGCTCATCCTGGTTTCCAACGACGACAGCATTTACGCGCCCGGCATCCGGCACTTGGTCGAGCTGCTGGCCGAACTCAACGCCGAAGTAGTAGTGGTGGCACCCGCCGACCCGCAGTCGGGCAAGGGCCACGCCATCACCATCGGCCACCCACTGCGGCTGGATAAGTCGGACCGCTTCGGGCCCAATGTGCAAGCCTACGCTTGCTCCGGCACCCCGGCCGACTGCGTGAAAATAGCCAAGCACTACGTGCTGCTGGGCCGCCGGCCCGACCTAGTAGTGTCGGGCATCAACCACGGCTCCAACTCGTCGGTGAACGTGCTGTACTCGGGCACCATGTCGGCGGCTATCGAGGCGGCCATTGAAGGGCTACCCGCCGTGGGCTTCTCGCTGTGCGACTACGGCCACGAGGCCGATTTCTCGCACGTGGGGCCCTGGGTGCTGCAAGTGTGCCGCCTGGCCCTAGCGCAGGGCCTACCCGCCTACACGGCTCTCAACGTCAACATCCCCAGGCGCTCGGAGCAGCCCATCCAGGGCCTGCGCCTGGGCCGCCAGGCCCGCGCCAAGTGGGACGAGAAGTTTGAGCAGCGCCTCGACCCCTACCGCCGCCCCTACTACTGGCTGCTGGGCGACTTCGTGAACCACGACCGCGGCCAAGACACCGACGAAGCCGCCCTGGCCGACAACTACGTGTCGGTAGTACCCTGCCGCTTCGACCTTACCAGCTACGAGGGCCTGGGCGAGCTGGCCGAAGCCTGGCAGCTGCCCCTGCCACCCGCTACGCCCGCCACCGCGCCGCCCCAGCCCGTGGCTAGCGAGGCCTACGGCCCCGCCGCCGACCAGGCTACTGTAGCGTAACCTAGTAAAACCACCAGGCGCGGTTCCCGGATAGGAGCCGCGCCTGGTAGGCTATGACGAAAATGCTTTGCGGGCTCAGGTAGCCTAGGCCCCTAGGCCTTGTGCTGGGCCACTGCCGGCCGAGCCAGTGGCTGCGACGGGCTAAGGGCCGGCTCTGCGGCCGGATACACCGGGCGCACGCTCTTGGGGGCCTGGGGCGAGCGCACGATGCGCAACGGATGCAAAGCCGCTGCCTGGTTGCTTGCGCTGGGGCGTGGCTGGACAAAGTGGCTGACCAGCGCCACCAGTAGCACCGAAGTCAACGCGGCCAGCGCCAAAAAAATCTTTATAAAGCGAAGCGAGAAAGACACTACCAAAACTACGCCTAGAGGTATGAATACCCTATGAACCAGTACAGTTAGTTGTTGCTGAGCCAGCCTTTGCGCCAGAAGTACAGTAGCTGCCCCGCTACGATAAGCCCCAGGATTAGCAGCAGCGCGGGGTAGCCCCAGTACGAGTACAGCTCGGGCATATTGAGGGGCAATATGTGGCCCTGCGGGTCTTCGTGCTGGAAGTTCATGCCGTAGAGGCCCACCACAAAACTCAGTGGAATGAAGATGGAGCTGATGATGGTCAGCACCTTCATCACCTCGTTCATGCGGTTGCTTTGGTCGGAGAGAAACAAGTCGGCCAGCGACGAGATATTGTCGCGGTAGCTCTCGGCCAGGTCCAGGGCCTGAATGGCGTGGTCGTAGGCGTCGCGGTAATACACCTTAACTTCTTCGGCCACTACCTCGTCGGGTAGGCGCAGCAGTTCGGCAATTTTATCGCGCTCGGGGTACACCAGCCGGCGAAAGCGTACCACGTCCTTCTTCACGCGCAGAATGCGGTTGAGCAAGCGCCGCTCGCGGCTCGCATCAAAAATTTGCTCTTCCAGTTCCTCGATGTAGTCACCGAGCGAGGCCATAGTAGGGTAGTAGTGGTCGATTACTACGTCGGTGAGGGCATAGGCCAGGTAGCCCACCGGCCGGCGCCGCAGCTGGCTGAAATTACTTCGAATACGGTTGCGCAGCACGTCGAGGCAGTCCTCGTAGTCGTCCTGAAACGTGAGCACGTAGTTGGGCCCGGTGAAGATGGAGAGCTGGTCGTCGTTGATGTTCAGGTCGGCCGTGAACTCGGTCATGCGCGACACCATAAACAAGCGGTTGTCGTCAAACACTTCCACTTTAGCCCGCTGGTAGTCGCCCAGCACGTCCTCCATTTGCAGCGGGTGCAAGCCAAAATCCTGCATCATGCGCTCCATCAGGGGTAGGTCGCCGTAGCCGCGCACGTCAATCCAGTGCTTCTCGTCGGGGTGTTGGCGCAGGTAGGCGAGCAGCTCCTCGTAGCGGTTAGTGTACTCACCCTCAACGTGCTCGTTGTCGGTGTAGGAGAGAAGAAGGAGGCGGGGCTTGAGCGCGTTGGGGCGCACCTGGAGGGTGCCCGGGCGCTGGCCTACCTCCTGGAACAGCACCTGGCGGCGGGCCTCACGGTCGGCGCGGAAACTAAGCCGGTTCGGAGCCGGCTCGAGCTCGCCGGCCGGGGCAAGCGGCTGGGGTGCAGGCGGGGCAGTGGGATTCATGCGGAAAGAAGAGAGCTAGGGGCAACCTGACGGCCTGAAGCAGGGCAAGATACTACCGTACTTTGCTTACGTATGATGAAGTTGCCCGGCTCGCAGGAGCTAAACCTGGCGCCGCCCACTGGCTGGGTTGTGCACACCGCCACCACGGCCCCCAGCCAGCTTCCCACCGCGCCGCGCCGGCCGCTGGCGTTCGAGCCGTTCCTGTTTCTGGAGCCCGCCCACCAAGCGCTGCAGCAGCACGGGCACCCGGTGCTAGCCTGCTTTCTAGAAGACGAGGCCGCGGGCCGCACGGTGGCGCAGCTCTACGTGGTGCTCGATGCCCAAGGGCCCGGCTTGGCGCGCTCGCCGGGGCAAGCCAGCTTTGGCGGCGTGCAACTGGCTCCCGGCTTACCCACGGCGGCCGTGAGCTACTTGCTGGCCGCCGCCGAGGCCGCTTTGCGCCAGCACCAGCAGCAGCAATTCGAACTGCGCAGCTACCCCAGCAGCTACGACCCCGCCGGCGCCGCCACGTTGGCCGATGCCCTAGGGCAGCGCGGCTACGCCGTGGCCCTGGCCGAGCAGAGCTACTACCTCGACCCGCACCGCGACTACGCGACTACTCTGGCCCCGAGCGAGCGCCGCTACTTGCGCAAGGGCCAGCGGGCGGGCCTAGTAGTCGAGCAGGAGCCGCCACTATTGTTGCCGCTCGCCTACGAGTTTATTGCCGAGTGTCGGCGCGAGCGTGGGTATGGGCTGTCGTTATCCCTGGAAAGGGTGCAGGAACTCGTGCGGGCCTTTCCGCGGCAGCACCTGCTGCTGTCGGTGCGTGAGCCCGTGGCCGGCGAGTGGGCAGCGGTGCTACTAGCCATCCACGTGAGCCAGGCGGTATTTTACAACTTTTATATAGCTAGTCCCCGGCGCTTCGATAAGCTCAGTCCCAGTGTGTTGCTGCTGGGAGGCCTGCATGATTTTGCGCGCGCCAACGAGGCCGCTGTAGTGGACTTGGGCACATCTACCTTGCCCAGCGGCCAGCCCAACGAGCCGCTGCTGCACTTTAAGCGTGCGCTGGGCGGCCGGGAAAGCCTGCGCCTGACCTGGCAAAAAAGGCTGGTGTAGGCTTACTGCGCGGCATTACTACGCTGCCTGAGGTAGCGCAGCAGAAGTAAGCCGCACGCGCTACTTGGTACTTGGCTAGCTAGCCGTCTTTTCGTTAGGTCTCATCAGTTTTTGTTACGTGCCTCGCCCTTTCACTGCTGCTTCGCCTGGCCTGCCCGCGCAACTAGCGGGCATCTGGCGGGGCTTCGTGCGCGGGTCGGTGGGCACGGGGCTGGCGGTGGGCGCGCGGGCCCTAGGCACCCTGCTGCTCACCAAGCTCGTGGCCGTGTACGGCGGGCCGGGCGGCCTCACGCAGCTAGCGCAGTTTCAGAACCTGATGGGCCTGTTTGGTGCGTTGCCGGCCGATGGGGTGCAGCTAGGGGCTACCGCTCGGCTGGCTCCGCTGGTGCCCGGCAGCCCGCGCTACCGCACCTGGCTGGGCGCGGCCCTGGCCCTGACGCTGGTGCTGGTGGGCCTGGGCGGCGGGGTGCTGGGCTTGAGCGGGGGAGCGGCCTGGCCTCCGGCTTGTAAAGTCCTATTCACCCTAGGCATGGTAGCCGTGGCTAGCCAGGCCCTGCTGAGCACGGCGCTGCTGGCCGCCGGGCAGCGCCGGGCCTACGTGGTGCAGGCGCTGCTGCTGAGCGTAGTAAGCACCGCCGCCGCGGGTGGGGCGCTCCTGTTGGGCCAGCCGCGGCCCTGGGTGCTGGGTGCCTACCTGGGCGGGCAGGCGCTGGTGCTGCTGCCTACCCTGGGGCAGGCCCGCCGGGCCGGGTTGCTGCGGGGGCTGCGGCGCGGCCCCGTAAGTTCCGTGGCCGTGCGCGGGCTGCTGCGCTTCGTGCTCATGGCGCTGGGCACCCTGCTTTTTGGGCGGGCCGTCGACTACGCGGTGCGGGCCTACCTCATCGGCCATTTCGCGCCAGCTCGCACCGACCTCTGGCAAGCCGTGGCTCGGCTATCCGACCAGTACACGGTGGTGGTAGGGGCCGTGCTGAGCACCGTATTCTATCCTCGGTTGGCGGCGCTGGCGGCAGCACCGGCCCAGGCCCGGCGCTATCAAGGGGCTGTGCTGGTGCTGCTGGCCCTAGGGCTGGGGCTGGCCCTAGGGCTGGTGTACGCGCTGCGCGACTGGCTGCTGCCGCTGCTGTTTGCGCCGCGGCTGCTGGCGGCGCGGGCGCTGCTGGCCCCGCAGTTGCTCGGCGACTGGGCCAAGTTTCTGGTGTGGGTATTCATTTATCCGCTGCTGGCCCGTGCCCGGCCGCTGCCTTTTCTGGCGGTGCAGGCGGCCTCGGCGGCGCTGTATGTTGGGCTGCTGGCCGGGCTGCTGCCCCGCTATGGCCTGCTGGGCGTAGTGATGGCCCACGCCGCGCGCTATGGGCTGCTGCTGCTGGCATGTGCGCTGGGCACGCGCTGGTGGCGAGGGGCCTAGGCGGCCGCGGACCGGGGTAGGTACCGTTCTTTGCACCCTCACTTGCCCCTGCCTGCTGCCTTGCCCGCGCCGCTCGTTTCCATTATCGCCATCTGCCACAACCACGCGCGGTTTCTGCGCGAAACGCTCGACTCGGTGCTGGCCCAGACCTACCCGCACCTGGAAGTGTGGCTGGTGGACAGCGCCAGCACCGATGGCAGCCCGGACATCCTGCGAGCCTATGCAGCGGCGCATCCAAGGTGGCGCACGCTGTTTTTTGAGGAGAACGTGGGCAACTGCCGGGCTTTCAACGCCGCGCTGCGCCAGTGCCAGGGCACCTACGTGCTTGACCTAGCCACCGACGACGTGCTGCTGCCCGAGCGCGTGGCGCAGCAAGTAGCCCTATTTGAAACCCTGCCGGCCGACTACGGCGTGGTGTACGGCAACTGCGAGCTGCTTTCGGAGGCCGGCGAGGCCCTAGGGCACCACCACCGCCCCGATGGGCACGGTGGCCTGCTGCCGCCACCGGCCAGCGGCTGGGTGTTTGCCGAGGTGCTGCGGCGCTACTTTATCTGCTCGCCCAGCATGCTGCAGCGGCGCGCCTGCCTGCTGGCCCTGGGGGGCTACGACGAGCGCCTGCACTACGAGGACTTCGACTTCTGGGTGCGGGCCAGCCGCGACTGGCGCTTTCAGTACCAAGACGCGGTGCTGACTTGCAAGCGCCTGCACCCGCGCAGCCACTCGGCCCAGGTAACGGTGCGCCACAATCCCTACCTGACGAGCACCCTGACCGTGTGCGCTAAGGCGCTGGTGCTGTGCCGCACCCGCGCCGAATACCGCGCCCTGGCCAGCCGCCTGCGCTACGAGCTGCTACACGCGCTGCGCCGCCGCCAGTGGCCCGAGGTGCGCCGGGCCCTAGGCCTCCTCGTGGATGTAGTCGGCCGGGTCGTAGGGCTGCGAGGCCAGGCATAGCAGCACCGCGCCCGGCTCGAAGTGAATTTCGGGCCAGCAGTGGGGCGGCAAATACAGCGCCTCGCGGGGGCTGCTGAGGCAGTAGCACTGCGCCTCGGGCTGGCCCGGCACCCGGATGCGCAGGCGCACGGTGCCGTGGGCCGCTACCAGCAGCTGCTCGAGGGTGTGGTGCGCGTGGCGGCCCCGCACCTGAGTGGGCGGCACCTCGGTAATCCAGTAGGTGCGCTTCACCTCGAACGGAAGGCTGGGCGGCTCGGCTACCGTGAGCCAGCCGTAGTCGGAAGTGCCGTGCGTGGGGAGTGAAAGAAGGTAAGGCGCGGTCATGCCAGCGGAAAAGCGGACCGCAAAGGTAGCCCCGGCGCTTACGCTTGACCGCAAGCAGCTATGGCAAGCCTAAGCGGCTAGCGTTCTCGCCAGTTGTGACTATCACTTAGCTACTACGCCGCTTAGGCAGTCGTAAAAATCTCTGCGCTTGAGAGCTTGCTTTTATTCAGACAGTTAGCTTTATTTGGGGCGACGATGATATATAGCTGCGTTGCAATGAATTCGCCGCATAATCCTACTGGCCCGCATCCGGTCCGGCTGGTAGTTCTGCTGCCTTTTGTCTTCACCTCACTACCCTTTCTGAGCTATGGAGCTACGCATACAAAACCTGTCGAAGACCTACCCCAACGGCGTGCGGGCCCTGCGCGACGTCAGCCTAACCATTCCGAACGGCATGTTTGGGCTGCTCGGGCCTAATGGGGCGGGCAAAAGCTCGCTCATGCGCACTATTGCTACCTTGCAAGAGCCCGACAGCGGTAGTATCACCCTAGGCGACATCGACGTGCTGCAGGAGAAGGACCGGGTGCGCCAGGTGCTGGGCTACCTGCCTCAGGAGTTTGGCTTGTATCCCGGCATCTCGGCCGAGGCGCTACTTGACTATTTCGCCAGCCTCAAGGGCCTGCGCGACGGAACCGAGCGCCGCGCCGCTGTGGAGAGCCTGCTGCACCAAACTAACCTCTGGAACGCCCGCAAAAAAGCAGTGGGTGGCTACTCAGGCGGCATGAAGCAGCGCTTCGGCATCGCGGTGGCCTTGCTGGGCGCGCCGCAGCTCATCATTGTGGATGAGCCCACGGCGGGCCTCGACCCCACCGAGCGCAACCGCTTCCTCGACCTGCTGAGCGAGATAGGGGAGAACGTGGTAGTTATCCTAAGCACCCACATTGTGGAGGATGTGACCGAGCTGTGCCCTCAAATGGCCATTATCGCGCAGGGCGAGGTGGTGGCCACTGGCTCACCGGCCGATGTAATTGGCGAAATCAAAGGCAAGGTGTACCGCACTAAGACGGAAAAGGCGGCGCTGGCCGAGCTGCGCCAACAGCACGAGGTAATCTCCTCGAAGCTGGTGGCTGGCCAGCCCATCGTGCGCGTGTTCAGCGAGGCGCCCATCAACGGCCAGTTTCAGCCCACCGAAGCCACCCTGGAAGACGTGTACTTCTACCGCCTGGCCCAGCGCGAGAAGGCAGCCGTAGTCGGCTAAGTGTAACCGCCTGTCCGGGCGACCCCGGCGCAGTAGCGCATCACAATAGCAATCGTGCGGGCAAGTCCCTACGAGTAGCCTGCTGGTGCGAGTGCTGCGCCGGGCTCGCCCGGACAGGCAATTACTGCCCCTAGGCCTCATTTCTTCACTCTACCTATTCTGCATCAAGAGCTATGTTCTGGACAATTCTGCGGTTTGAGTTGCGCTACCGGTTTGCGCAGCCCACCACCTACCTCTACTTCGGGGTGTTTGCGCTGTTTGCGTTCCTGTCGCAGACGGTAGACGATTTTGGCTTCAATACCAGCCCTAAAATCCACGTCAACTCGCCCGACGCGCTGGCCGAGCTGTTCTACAACTCGTCCATTCTGGGCGCGTTTATCACGGCAGCGGTAATGGGCACCCCCATCTACCGCGACGACAAGGACGGCATGACGGGGCTGCTTTACACCACGCCGCTGCCCAAGGGTGCCTACCTGGGCGGGCGCTTCGTGGGGTCGCTGCTGGCCATGTGGTTTATCTGCTGCGGCACCCCCCCTAGGGGCCCTGCTGGGCATGCTGGCGCCCTGGGTGAGCGCCGAAAAGCTGGGTCCCATCATGCCGGCCGCGCTGCTGGTGCCGCTGGTGGCCGTGCACTGGGCCAACGCGGTGTTTGCGGGCGGCATCTTTTTCGCAGCCTACCTGCTGTTTCGCTCGCCGCTGGTAGTGTATCTGGGTGGTATTGTGCTGTTTGTGGCCTATCAGCTCTCGCTCAGCTTTGCCGACAAGCTGGTGAGCAACGACCATCTGTTTGCCATGATTGACGCGTTTGGCTACATGGCCAAGCGCTTCGACTCGAAGTATTGGACCATTGCCGAGCGCAATACGCAGGTGCTAAACTACCTGGGCGGCTTTCTGGTGCAAAATCGGGCGCTGTGGATGGCCGTGGGCCTGGGGCTGGCGGGGCTGGCTTCGGTGCTGTTCCAACTGGGGCTGCCGCGCACCCGTGCCCGCCGCGCCGAGCCCGCCGAGGCTCCGGTGGCGGCCGGTGCCCTAGGGGCCTTGCAGGCAATGCAACCCCAGCTGGGCGGCGGCCTAAGCTGGTGGCAAGTGCGGCAACTGGCCGGCGTGCAGCTGGCGGGCGTGGTGCGGGCCTGGCCTTTCCGGGTACTGGCAGCGCTGGGCGTGGTGTTCATCCTCTTCAATGCCTACTACACCTACCACGACCCCACCGGCGTGCCGCTGCCCGTGACCTACCGCATCCTGGCCCTGGTGAACGACAACTTCACCCTGTTCATGCTGCTCATCATCACGATATACGCCGGCGAGCTGGTGTGGCGCGAGCGCGATACCCGCATGCAGCTCGTGTTCGATGCGCTGCCCTATGCTACCTGGGTGCCGTTTGCGAGCAAACTGCTGGCCCTAGTGCTAGCAGCTGCCCTGCTCACAATGGTGCTGCTGCTGGTGGGCCTGGGCTTGCAACTCTACTTCGATGCTGCCTTGGTCGAGCCGCTGCTCTACCTCAAGGACTTTGCCTTGCAGCTGGCTAACATCACGGTGCTGAGCGCCCTAGCCCTGACGGTGCAAACGGTGGTGAACAACAAGTACGTGGGCCACGCCCTGATGATGGTGTACTACGGCGTGGTGTTCCTGCTGGCCGATGCCCTAGGGCTGCACCACGCCCTGCTGCGCTTCGGGGCCGCCGTGCCCTACACCTACTCCGACATGAACGGCTACGGGCACCTAGCGGCGCCGCTGCTGGCCATCAACGCCTACTACTTGGCCGGGGTAGCGCTGCTGGGGCTGCTGGCCAGCCTGCTCTGGGTGCGCGGCACCGACACGGGCCTGCGTACCCGCGCCCGCCTGCTGGGCCAGCGCTTGCGCACGCCCGGCGTGCGGCCGGCCCTACTGCTGACGGGGCTGGCGGTGCTCACGGCCGGCGCCTGGGTGTTTTACAACACCAACGTACTCAACGAGTTCGTGACGCCTAAAAACCTGGAGGCCCGCCGCGCCCGCACCGAGCGCCTCTATAAAAAGTTCGAGGACCTGGCCCAGCCTAAAATCGTGGCCGTAGACCTCGTGGCCGACCTGTACCCCACGGCCGCCCCGAGGGGCTACCACCTGCGCGGCACCTACACCCTCAAAAACGAAACCACCCGCCCCCTCGATTCGGTGTACCTGAGCTACGAGCCCAGCCGCAGCCTCTGGCAGCGCTTCAGCCTGGGCCGAGCCGCCCGCGAGGTGCTCACCGACTCGGTGGCCGGCGTGCGCCTCTACCGCCTGGCCCAGCCCCTGGCCCCCGGCGACTCGCTGCCCCTGGCCTTCGAGCAAGACTATCGCGCCCGCGGCTTCACCTCCCGCGTGAAGGGCGCGGGCGTGTTCGACTGGGCCAGCATCTCGCCCGAAGACCGGCTCACGGCCAACGGCACCTTCCTCGACCTCTCGTCCATCAACATCGGCTACCAGGCGAACAGCGAGCTGGAAGAAGACAACGTGCGCAAGCGGCAAGGCTTAGTTCCCAAGGAACGCGCCCGGCGTTTAAATGACCCTAGGGGCCGGCAGTGGGCGCAGTTCGGCCACAGCGCCGACCGCATTCGCTACCAGGCCACCGTCAGCACCGACCCCGACCAGTTGGCCGTGACGGCGGGCTACCTCGAAAAAGAGTGGCAAGCCGGCGGCCGGCGCTACTTCCGCTACCGCATGGACCAAACCATCTGGCCGCTAATTAGCATCCTCTCGGCCCGCTACCAGGTGTACCGCACCAACTGGCAAAACCCCGCGGGCGGCGCCCCGGTGGCCATTAGTATCTACTACGACCCGCACCATCCCGCCAACGTGCGCCGCATGGCTCAGGCGCTCAGCGATGGCTTAGGGCGCTTCAGCGCCGCCTTCGGGCCCTACCAGTACCGCCAGATTCGGGTGCTGGAGTTTCCGCGCTACAAGTCCTTCGCCCAGAGCTACGCCAACACCATCCAAACGTCGGAAAGCGCCGGCTTCACGGCCGACGTGCGCCAGCAGCAAACGCCCGACATGGTGTACTTCATCACCAGCCACGAGCTGGGCCACCAGTGGTGGGGCCACCAGATTGTGGGCGCCGACGTGCAGGGCGGGAGCATGCTCGTCGAGTCGCTGGCCGAGTACGCGGCCCTGCTCAATGCCAAGCACACCTTTACGCCCAACCAGATGCAGCAGTTCATGCGTACCGAGCTGAACGCCTACCTGCGCGGCCGCCGCGACGAGCGCAAGAAGGAAGTGCCGCTGATGCTGGTCGAAAACCAGCCCTACATCCACTACTATAAAGGCGGCATGGTGTTCTACGCCCTGCAAGACTACCTGGGCGAGGCCAAGCTGAACGCCGTGCTCAAGGATTTTCTGGCCCACAACCACCAGGACCACCCGCCCTACGCCACCACCGCCGACCTGCTCACCAGCCTGCGCCGCGCCACTCCCGACAGCCTGCAGTACCTGCTATCGGATATGTTCGAGCACATCACCCTCTACAAAAACGAAGTGAAGGACGCCACCGCCACCCGCCGCCCCGATGGCCGCTACGACGTGACCATGACCGTGCGCACCGATAAAATCCACGCCGACAGCCTCGGCAACGAAACCCCGGTGCCCGTGCACGAATACCTCGAAGTAGGCCTCTTCGGCCCCGACCGCACCCCGGCCGACCCCTGGGACGTGCGCGGCAAGTCGCTGCTGGTGCAGAAAATGCTTTTCACCAAGCCCGAAACTACCCTGCACTTCGTGGTAAACGAGAAGCCCGCCAAAGCCGGCATCGACCCCTTCCAGAAACTCATCGACCGCCACTGGTACGATAACGTGCGCCCCGTAACGGAAACCCAGCCCACCCAGGCCGTGGCAGTGCGGTAAGCAAGTGTTTAATAGCCCGTGTACCCTAGGCGGCGCGGGCACTCATTTGCGCCGCCTAGAATACACGGGCCACTACTCGTGCCGCACTAGGCTGAAGCCTACCACGGCCCCTAGGTACCAGGCCCGGTAGGTATAAGTATAGCCTCTCTCTCCATACGCCCCCGAAGCTTTAGAGCGGATGGAGGTTTCGGTGTAGTAATCGTCTGACCGGCCTACGCGGCCGTCTAGCAGGAGTAGCAGCTGGCCCTGCCGCAGCCCCAGCTCCAGGTAGGGTAGCACCACGAAGCCGTTACCACCCCCCCCCCCGCGTAGGGAGTTGACGGCGTAAAATAGGACGTTACAGCTGAGGCACTGTCGGCAGCAGCATACGTGAGCCGGTTGCGCTCGAATGTTGCGTTCACCGCTATGGGTACAGTAAAGCCAGTGCCCGCCAGCACCCGCAGTTGGCGGCCTAGGGGCCGGTAGTAGCGCCCTCCGAACCGGCACTCCACGGCAATCAACCTAATTATACAGGGGCTGGCTGCCACTCGTGCGCGGCACCCAGCTCCTAGGGCTTTTAGGGCGCGAGCGCCTACCGCCGCTCTATTTCCACGCGGCGGTTGCGCTGGTCAGGCGAGGGGTACAGCAAGCGCGTATCGCCGTAGCCGGTGGTTTCGAGGCGGTCGGCTGCCACGCCGGCTTTCACCAAGTAGGCCTTCACGGCCTCGGCCCGCTCCTCGCTCAGCACCTGGTTCTTGTCCGATTCGCCCAGGCGGTCGGTATGGCCCGCAATGCGCAGGCGCACGGTAGGCTGCGCCTGCAAGGTGGTCGCCAGCTTGTTAAGCGCCTCGTGGCTGGTGGGCAGCAGGGTGGCCGTGGCTTGCTTAAACAGCACCGTGGGCAGCACCAGCGGCTTCTTATCACCGGGTAGGGTAGGTGCTACGGGGGTAACCGCAACTGGGGGGCGCACGCGCGCCGTGTCGAGCGGTGGCAGCGAGGTAGCCGGGCGGGGCGTGGGGGTAGGCGCCGGGGCACGGGGCGGGGCGGGCCGGGCGGCTACGGGCGGCTTCTTAGCCCCGCCCGTCACGGCGATAGTAATGGGCACGGCCTGACTTTCGGCCGAGGGGAAAAAGCCCTGCGTAATGTAGAAGGTGGTGGTTTTGCTGAGCTTGGTGGCGAAGGTATTGCCCGTGGCTACCCGCTGCGTGTGCGCTGCATCGAGGTACCAGCGCACGTCGCGGCCCGATACGCGCAACGTGCTTAGCGTGCCTGCCTTCACCGTGGGGGCCGATTTGAGCTTGACGCGGTAAAACACGAACTCGCCGGTGTCGCAGTCGCCCACGGGCTCGTAGGTGGCACGGCCGGTCAGCTTCTCCTGCGCCGCGTCGTAGGTGAACGTGATGCTGCCGTCGCACCAGTAGCTAAAGGGCGACTGACCAGTTTCGTTGAGCTTGTCAATGTGGTTGAGCTTGAGGCCAGTAGCCGTGCGCACGCCCTGCATCTTAAACGTGACCGTGATGCCCGGACTGTCGCCCTTTTCCTGGTACAGAATACCGAAGACCTGTTGGCCCTGGGCGCGCTGCAGGCGCAGCACGGCCGGGTAGTTGAGGGCAGCTTCGGCATCCTCCACCCCTTGCCAAATGCCCGCCAGGCTTTGGGCGTAGCTGGCGGTGGCGGGGCCTAAAAGCAGGAAAAGGCAAGCGGCGAGTTTCATGCCTCCAAAATACAGCCTGAGCACAATTGCATCCGGCTTAGACCCTATTTTGAAGGGTGAGGGAAAGCTACAGCCTAGGGTACCGTTAGCAGTAGCAGTCAGGTGCCTTAGGTGGCTGCCTCGGGTCGGCTGAAGCCCCTAGGTTATTTTCCGAAAGAAGCCGTGTGAGAACTGGTTGCCGTACAGCGCCGTTACGCGCTCGGGCTTGTCAGCCAGGAAGTCGTCGCAGGCCAGCTTCACGCCGGGGTTCACGTCCTGGCCGGGGTCGCCACTGGCCTTGTCGTGGTAGTCCATGAGCACGCACACGGCGCCAGCACTCAGGCGCGGGTACACGGCCTCCAGGCAGTGCTGCACCACCGCCCGGTGCGCTTGCGCGTCGCCCCCAAAGCCGCAGTCGATGTGCACGAAGGCGAGCTGCGTGGGCAGTTCCTGGGGCAGCGTGTGCTCGAAGTAGCCTTTGTGCAGCACCGGCTGCGGCAGGTCCGCGGTTGCAAAAGTGCGCTGCAGCACCGCTGCCACGGGTTCTTGCACCGTAAACTGCACCTCGAAGCTGTCGTAGAGGTGCAGCTGCCGCGAGTTGCCGTGCTGCTGCAGCACCCGCTGAAACAGCTCGGCACATTGCCCCGTGAAGCAGCCCAGCTCGGCCACGTCGCCCGGTACGTGGTGGGCTAGCACCCCGTCGAGTAAGTGAAAGTAGTTGATGCGCTGCTCTAGGGTGCTCATGTCCTCGAGCATGTCGGGCAGCGGGCGCAGGTAGTGGCCGGTGCGCAGCTTCCGCAAGCCGTGGTTGACTAGGCGCAGCAAGCCCGCACCACGGCTGGCGCGACGAGAGGCATTGGCTACGAAAAAGTTATTCATCAGAACAGTAGTGCTAAAACGGAGTCAAATGTAGTCGTTAGCACCCCATGCGCATAGCCTATTCTGCTACTTTCCCGTTCCGCTACTCGTGACGCGCTCGGCCGTTGCGGCCCCCTAGGGGCCTCACTTGGGCTGGGTGGTGCCGCATGCCGGCTACCCTGGCCTAGCCAAAGCAGGCTATAGTAAAAATGCCGCAAAGTGAAATTCCATCCAGGCGCCACCCTGCTCTATAGCGCGCTGAAAAGCCGCGCGTTGCGTGAATCTTCCAGGCGCCTAATTAGAAACAGAATAACCTGGTAGCGCGCCAAAATATGGCACGTAAGTTTTGCTAATGAGAAGTAATGTCATAAGTGAAATGACGCTACGCCGCTACTTTAGAAAACTACCGGCTGGCCTCGGGCACATAACTGATGTGGGTTAAATCGTTTCTCGCGGTGAAAAAGCAAACACCTGGAAAGCAAGTTTGCGAGGCTGCGTAGCAACGAGCTGCCCGCCATATAGCCCGCCTACCAGCAGAATAAATAGAAGTTTACGTTATAGTTGCTGCGCGTATCGCTCGGCAAGTGCGCCGCCAGAAAACCGTACGGTATTACGAATTCTGGTTGCCAAATTGCCTCCACTAATTGGCTTGCATAGCAGTGGCTCTGGTATATTCATGACCAGTTGACTTAATTGTTGTATAATATAATATGCTGCTAATGAGTGAATTATAGATACAAGGAAGTTAAGTAGCCGCCAAAGGCCGATAGGTAGTTACTATATAATGATAATAGTAGTGTTACCAAGGTTGGTTAGTAAACCTATACCCAAGTTGGTAAATAAAAGTACTGTCTCAATTAATTTTTATCAATTGATGCTAACTGTAATGTAGTAAATCCACGTACGCTGGCTATACCTTTGCCTCAAATCGTTTAACCCGCCTTACTTCATTCCAATATGGCTTTAAATTTTGATGAATTTCAGAAAGTAGTAGAAACTGCTCAACAGGCCGACGCGGTAAAAGCAGATTTGAAGCGCGCGCTCAAGAAAGTATCGTCTGCGCTTGAGAATTTGCAAGGCGCGCTGGGCGAAATGGAAACTGTGCTGGCCGACGATTACGTAGCTACGCCTAAGGAGCGCAAAGCCCGCAAGCCCCGCGCTACCGAGAATGCGGATGGCAGTCCGGCCGCTCCTAAAAAACCCGGCCGTCCTCGCAAAAATGCCGAGTAAAACCGCTATTTATACAGAAGCCCCGGCGTTTATTTGCCGGGGCTTTTCCTATGCCTTAAAGTAAATTTCTTAGAAAGAGGATTTGAAAGTAATAAGCAACTATTTTTATCATAATCAATTGATAGTCAGCATATATTGTATAAAAAATTGTGCTGCATAGTACTTCCAAAACCCTGGCCTTTATTAATTGGCAGGGAGTGCGGAAAATAGAGAAATAGCTTCGCGTTAAGCGCAGGTAAGCTTTCTACTGCGCCAATTACTTAGTTCGCGGAAATGTTACTTTATGCTTCGTGTATAATTCGTGTGCCAAACGATGTATACGCATACAACGCTTTTGTTTTTGAAGTAGGCGCCTAGGCAGTGCGCGCAGCCTAGGGCCTACTCTGCGTCGTACTCAAATAAATTGCTCCTGCGCAGCGTAGATTACCTAGCGCGGCTGCTGGCCAACCGATGAGCTATTCGCAGCTCCTCAGGATAGCCGCCGCTGGAATTCTTCTAAAAACAGCCCTACGTGGTAGCCATCGGCCAGGCCGTGGTGCACGTTCACGGCTACTGGCATGCGCGTGGCGGCGCCTTCCCGAAAGGTTTGGCCCACCGACACCTTGGGGATGCTGTCGGGGTGGCGGAAGCTGCGGGCGTGCGTAAGGCCAGTGAAACGCACCCACGGAATGGCCGAAAAGTGAATGACATCGGGCCGCGCCGTGGTTGGGCCGAGGCGCAAGCCCGTGCTTGCCTGCACCGCCGCTACCTCGGCCTGGGCCCCGCGCACAAACTCCGCTAAGTCGTCGTGTTGCTCGATAAACGAGAAGGCAAATGTATGGTCAACTCGCCCGAGGGTAGCCGAAGCGTGGATGCGGTCGTAGTGGTATACCTGCCCATCCTCGATGCGGTAGCGCAGGTTTTCTACCGCGTTCACCGCCTGCACGGCGTGGTAGAGGTAGTACAGAAAAAACGGCACCCCTAGGCGCTTCGCTTCCGCCAGGGCCGGGGTGCAGTCTACGGCCGCGGTCAGGCCAAAAAAAGGCTCTTCAAACTGCGAGAAAAACTCGAAATGTTCGCGGCGGTTCCAGGTAGCAACGTCAACCAAGTGCTTCATGAGCGTGTTTTTGGGGCCAAAGAACGCTATACTTTCGCAAGCGGAGCCTGTTATTCTCTGGCCTCACCACTCATCTGTTTATGCTCATCGCCTTCGATGCCGACGATACCCTTTGGCCCAATCAGCCTCATTTTGACGAGGTTGAAGCTGCCTTTTTTCACATGCTGGCCCACCACGGCGATGCCGCCGCCCTGCACCCGCAGCTGTATGCCGTGCAGCGCCGCAACCTGGAGCTGTATGGCTACGGTGCCAAAGCCCTGACGCTTTCGCTCATAGAAACCGCCATCGAGCTGACCAACGGCGAGGTTACTGGCCCGGAAATTCAGCAGCTGCTCGACCTGGGCAAAAACCTGCTGCGCTTCCGCATCGAGCTGCTGCCGGGCGTGGCCGAGGTGCTGCCCGCGCTGCGGCGGCGCGGCCACCACCTGATGCTGCTCACCAAGGGCGACCTCTTCGACCAGGAAAGCAAAGTGGCCCGCTCCGGCCTGGGCGACCTGTTCGACCACGTGGAGGTGGTGAGCGAGAAAGACGAGGCCACGTACCAGCGCCTCTTTGCCCGCTACCAGGCCCGCCCCGACAACTTCGTTATGATTGGCAACTCCTTAAAATCGGACGTGCTGCCCGTGGCGCGCCTAGGGTACCGCGCCATCCACGTGCCCTACCACGCCACCTGGATTCATGAGCAAGTAGCCGAGCAGGAGCTGGCGGGCGTGCAGTTCGAGCAAGTGGCTAGCCTGGCGGAAGTGCTGGCGCTGCTACCCTAGGGCCCAACGCAGGCGGCAAGCCTACGGCCGCCGGCCAGCAAGGCTAGTTGCCGCCAGCCTTCACAAAGCGCGTGCTTTGGCCGGTTGTGGCATCGCGCAGGTAGTAGATGCCAATGGGCAGAAGGCTAACATCTAGCTGCTGCCGGCCCGCCACCACTGCCACGTGCTGCACTACCTGGCCCTGGCTGTTGAGCACCTGCAGTGCGGCCTCGCTGGGGTTTATCACGAATAGCGTGGTGGCAACGGGGCTAGGGTAGGCCGCGAGCTGGGCGGCCGGTGCGGGGCGCACGGCCACTACGGGGCTGTGGTGCGCCTCGCCGTCGGCATCGACCTGCCGCAGGCGGTAGTAGCCAAGTAGGCTAGGGGTGGCATCCGTAAACTGGTAGCTACGGGCCTGGCTGCTAGTGCCGGCCGCAGCGAGGCGGCCTATCTCCACAAACTCCGTTGCATCAGCGCCAGTGGCGCGCTCTACGGCGAAGTAGGCGCTCTGCAGCTCGGTAGCCGTTTGCCAGCTTAGCTGCACGCCGCGGGGCGTAGCCTTACCGCTGAAGGCTACCAGCTCGACCGGCAGCGGGGCCGGCACGTCGGCGTAGGCTAGTGCCAGCCCTAGGGTGTAGGCGTTCAGCACGCCCCCAGTGCCCAGCTCAATCTGGTCGAAGGGTTTGGTGACGGTGAACTCGGCCGTGGCAGGCCCCGAATTGAGCACTTGCAGCGACAGCAGCTGGCTTAGGTACATCGTTTCTTGGGGGGTGGTGCTGGGGGCCAGGTAGGTATTGATGACCAGGCCGTTGAACGCTCCTAGCGCCAGCAAGCCGCCTGACTCGACCAAGAGCCCCGCCTTGCTGCCCACTGGGTTGGTGGAGGAGTAACCCAGCTTCAGGGCAGCCCCGCCCGCGAGCACCGAGGGTGCTAGCTGGGCCTTGGTGCTCGCGTCGTTGTCAATGGCCCTGTTCTCGTTGTAGGTATTGACCGACGAAACTACGTGGCTGGGGAAGCGGCGCAGGTTCTGCGCTGCGCCAGTGCGCGCCCCTAGGCCCAGAAGGAAGAAGCTTGCCAGTATGAAGTGCAGGAGGCGTGAAGTAGTGCGCATAAGCTGAGCAGTTTGTTTCGGCCACCGCTACAAACCTGTGACCAAACCGTTCAGCTTTCTATTCAACTCTTGATTGACAACTTGTTATGTAAGTGCTTGCAGTGCGGCGCTGCCAGCCAAGAATGAGAATGTATCCCATTTGAAGAGGAGTTATGTAAGCTCCACTATTACTCCTGCATTATTAGTGCAATCGTATCTTACTTAAGCCTGGTTTGCCGGCGGCTTATGGAAAGGTGGAGTGGGTAAGTAGTCTAACTGCCAAGCTGCTCTAGCAGCTACAGCTGCGTTGGCTGTAATGCTAGGCAGCAGCCTAGCGATATTACCACCGCTTGCCGAGGGCTGGAGGGGCAGCAGCGGTTTTGACCCGCGCTATCCTAACTATACCTTGTCGGCGCTACTGGTCTTTCACTCACCTTTTACTGACCTGCTATGAGCAACATGCTCCAATTCGTAGCCAACTACGACGACTTGTCTACGGACAAAGGCTACCAGTTTAAGTTTCACTGCGATAAGTGCTACAACGGCTACATGTCGCGCTACCAGACCAGCACCATCGGTATGGCGGGTAGTTTGCTAAACGCAGCCGGCAGCATATTCGGTGGCTTTTTCAACGAGGCTGGCAATGCGGCTTACCAAATGCAGCGCGCCGTCGGGGGCAAGGCCCACGACGAGGCCCTGGCCACCGCCGTGCAGGAAGGCAAGCAGCACTTCAAGCAGTGCACCCGCTGTGGCCACTGGGTGTGCCCCGAGGTATGCTGAACCACCAGGCGGGCCTTTGCGAAACCTGCGCCCCCGACGAGCAGGAGGAGCTATCGGCCCAGCAGGCCCGCGCTACCAGCGAGCAGATTTACACCAGAACCCGCGAGCAGGACTACACCAAAAACATCGATTTCTACAGCCGCGGCGGCATCGTGCAGTGCCCTAGCTGCCACGCCAAACTCACGCCCGGCCAGAAGTTCTGCGCTTCCTGCGGCAACTCGGTAGCTGCCGCCGCGTCGCCCCAAGGGAAGTTCTGCACCGGCTGCGGCACCAGTATTAAGGCCGACCAGCGGTTTTGCAACGAGTGCGGCCAGAAACAGTAATGCCCCTAGGCTGCGCCAGCTGCTGCCAACTGCCTACCGCGTTAGTCGGTAAATCATGAGCGCCGTGCGCTCGACCAGCTTCGGAAATTCCTTTAGATTAATAGTTTCGCCCGGGGCATGCGCTCCTTTGCCCGGCGCGCCCAGGCCATCGAGGCAGTCGAGGTACTGCGCCACGTAGGAAATGTCGCCGGCGCCGCGCGAGCCAGGGTCGCCGGCCACGACTGGCCCTAGGCCCAGGTCGCGGCCGGCTTGGTCGGCTAGCGTGGCCAGCTGCTGGTTGCCGGGGGTGGGGGCCATGCCGGGAATGCCGTCGCTGAAAGTGATTTCGGCCCGGGTACCGGCTAGGTTCTGAGCCACAATGGCCTGCATCTTGGCGCGGGCAACTTCCTTCTGCGCTTCGGTCAGAAAGCGGAGGTCGCCCGCCACGGCTGCGGTGGGCGCGATGATATTGGTTTTGCCGACTACTTCGCCGCGGGCTTTCCCCTCCTCGTAGGTCACCTCCGAGCCGCCCACGATGAGGCCGGGATTAAAGGTCAGGTACTGCTCCTGGCTCAGCGTTTCGCGAAATGAATTCAGGATGCGCGCCGCCTCATAAATAGCACCGTAGCCCACCGCCGGCTTAAAAATGGTCGAAGAATGGGCCGCCGTACCAAAAGTTTTCAGTTGCCAATTGCTGCTGCCGCGCCGGGCCGTGGCCACCGTGTGCCGGTCGATGGCGTTTTCGAAGGCCAGCGCTACCTGCGCCTGCTTGGCCCTGGCGATGAAGTCGGCGCGGGCCTCGGGGCCCTGGCCGCCGCGCTCCTCGTCACCGGTGAAATAAGCCGTAATGCTTACGTCCTTGAGCAAGCCATTGGCCCCTAGGGCCTGCAGCGCCGCCAGAATCACCACGTCGCCGCCCTTCATGTCGTTCACCCCCTGCCCGGTGGCCGTCGAGTCGTTGAGCCGGGTGTACTTGGTAAACGGCATATCCAGCTCAAATACCGTGTCAAGGTGCCCAATCAGGAAAAGGCGTTTGCCTTTTTTGCCTTGGCGCCGAGCCACCAGATGGCCGGCCCGCTGCATGCTGGCTGGCATCGCTACCCACTCCGTTTTGAACCCTAGGGCTTCAAACTCCTTCTGAAACACCGCGCCCACTGCCCGCACGCCCGCCACGTTCAGCGTACCGCTATTGATGTTGACTACCTGCTCCAGCAACTTTTCGGTTTGCGGCAGGTGCTGTTGCACCGAGGCAATAAGCCTCCGCTCGGTAGAGGTAAGCTGTTGCGCCTGGGCAGCGTAGGCGCAGAGGAAAGCGGCGGCGAGTAGGAGTTTTTGCATGTGCGAGGGCTAGAGATACATGGCAAGGTACTGGCGCGAGTTCAGGCGCTGCTTTTGCCTACGCCTACCATTCGAGCCGGTAGCACTAGCAATATACCCTTGCCTATTAATACAATACTGGTCCCTAAGGTCCGACTGGTGCTACTAGCTATATCAGCAACACGCTGCTGCAAACCACCGCCGACCCCGCCATGCGCGGGTGGGTCATCAGCTTCTACGTGCTGGCTTACACGGGCATGGTGCCCCCAGGTAGCCTGCTGGTGGGGGTAGCGGCGCAGCACATCGGCGTGCAAAACACGGTGTTGGTGCAAGGCGTACTGGCCCTGGGCCTAGGCGCGCTGCACTGGCGCTCGCTGCATCAGCAGCCTGCGGTACGCACCGAATTGCCCGCCCAGGCCAACTCCACGCAGGGCCTAGCATTGTCGAGCTAGCACTGGCAAGCATACGCAAGCACTGGCGCGAGTTTAGCGCAGCGTAACTCGTGCCTGACTATGAGTGGAGGTTGTACCTCCACTGCCGCAACGCGGCAAGCAACGTTTGAACGGTCTATTTGCAGGCTAAACCCTTACGCAAGCTTGCCGCGTTGCGGCAGTGGAGGCACAGCCTCCACATCATGGTCAGACACGAGTTACGCTGCGCTAAACTCGCGCCAGTGCTTGCGTATGCTTAGCCTATACTCGCGCTAAATCTGTTTCTTTACCGCGATGAGTGAGAAATACAAAGTCCGTGATTCGCAGCAGCTGTATTTCGTCAGCTTTGCTACCGTCAATTGGATAGACGTATTCACGCGCCGGCTCTACAACGATATCTTC